>Ga0247806_10000004_pt1 | contig 141657 bp, 127 predicted proteins | sample UWRJL059202B1_FD_179935 | JGI IMG/M metagenome (GOLD analysis project Ga0247806, IMG submission 179935) | Plant litter microbial communities from Arlington Agricultural Research Station in Wisconsin, United States - UWRJ-L059-202B-1 | ecosystem: Environmental > Terrestrial > Plant litter >... | reverse complement strand
AGAATTCCATCTCCATCTGCTCGAACTCGCGGGTGCGGAAGATGAAGTTTCCGGGGGTGATCTCGTTGCGGAAGCTCTTGCCGATCTGGCCGATGCCGAACGGGGGCTTCATCCGGGCGGCCTGGAGCACGTTGGCGAAGTTCACGAAGATGCCCTGCGCGGTCTCGGGGCGCAGGTAGTGCATGCCGGCCTCGTCGTCGATCGGGCCGAGGAAGGTCTTGAGCAGGCCGGAGAACGCGCGCGGCTCGGTCCAGGTGTGCCGGTTTCCGCAGTTCGGGCAGGCGATGCCGTCGATGCCGCCCTCGGGGGCGCGGCCCTTCTTCTCTTCGAACTCCTCGATCAGGTGGTCTTCGCGGAAACGCTTGTGGCAGCTGGTGCACTCCACCAGCGGGTCGGAGAAGACCTCGACGTGGCCGGAGGCCTCCCAGACCTTGCGCGGCAGGATGACGGAGGAGTCCAGGCCCACGACGTCGTCGCGGCTGGTGACCATGAAGCGCCACCACTGCTTCTTGATGTTCTCCTTCAGCTCCACACCAAGGGGCCCGTAGTCCCAGGCCGACTTGCTGCCGCCGTAGATCTCACCTGCCTGGAAGACGAAGCCGCGGTGACGGGCGAGGGCGATGACGGAATCAAGACGGGAAAGTGCGGCCACGGTGGCTCCAATGGTCCAAAAGGATGGTCAAAATACCGGGCAGTGCCCGGGAACGGATTCGTCCATTTTAGCGAGACTGGGCGGCACCCCCGGTTACGGGCATTGCCCGAGCGGCTCGGCCCCGCTACGTTCGGTCCCGTTGGGGTCTTGTGCGGGCTGCCGCTGCTGAATCGACCGGCTCCCGGGGGAGGACCGCCACGCGCCGGGACCTGACCCCGACGGCCCCCGCGCTGACCCGGCGCACCATGCTGGCCTCGCTCGGCCTCTCGCTCACACTGGCCGGTTGCGCCGCCATCGCGCCTCAGGCTCCGGATGCCGTCAGCGGCACCGCGACCACCACGCCCGCGCCGCTCCCCCGGCCCGTTCCCGGCGCGGTGGTGCCCCCGGCCCGGGCCCTTCCGCCGCCTCCGAACCTGGTCCGGGTTCCGGTGCCGCCCGGCACGCTGTCCGGCCTGCCCGGCGAGGGTGCGCTGCTGGCCTGGACCGTGGATGACGGTTCGAGCAGTGAGGTGGTCGCCCGGTACGTGCGGTTCGCCGCCGACACCGGCATCCGCCTCACGTTTTTCGTCACCGGGTCGTACCCCGCCTGGACCGACAATGCCGATCAGCTCCGTCCCCTCGTGGCGAGCGGGCAGATCCAACTGGGCAATCACACGTGGTCGCACCCCGACCTCAGCACCCTCGGCGATGCCGAGGTCACCTCCGAGCTCTCCCGCACCCACGACTTCCTCGCCGACACCTTCGGGGTGGATGCCCGGCCGTTCTTCCGGCCGCCGTTCGGAGTGCACAACGACAGGGTGGATGCGCTGGCCGCCGACATCGGCTATTCGGTGCCCTCCACCTGGTACGGATCGCTGTCCGACTCGGGGCCGATCACCGAGCAGCAGGTGCTCGACTTCGCCGGCACCTGGTTCCTGCCCCAGCACATCGTGATCGGGCACCTCAATTTTGAGCCGGTCACCAACGTTTTTCCGCAGCTTCGTGCCCTGCTGCACGAGCGCGGTCTCACCACCGTGACCCTCAACGACGTGTTCACCAGCCGCGCGCATCCCTGAAAAGAAAAAACCCCCGGTCCCCACCCGGTACAGGCTCGAAAACGGGACCAATGGCACTGGGGCCCGGCTCGGCGGCTGTTACGGTTGCGGGGTAACCCGGCAAACCGCTGTGAGTTTCTGCATATCTCAATGAGGAGTATCAATGGCCGCGAAGTCCGGCGCCCCCGGCCCGACCGAAGCAGACCTGACCCAGGATCCGGCGTTACCGCCGGTCGCCCTGGATCCCACCATTCACGAGGCCGAGGAGGCCCATTGGACCCCGGTGAAGATCGCCATCTGGCTGGCCATCGCGCTGCTCGGCGGGCTGAGCTGGGTGATGCTGGCCGTGGTGCGCGGCGAAACCGTCAACGCCATCTGGTTCGTCTTCGCGGCGATCTGCACCTACCTGATCGGGTACCGGTTCTACTCCAACTACATCCAGAAGCACCTGCTGCGCCCGGATGACCGGCGCGCGACCCCCGCCGAGTACAAGGCCGACGGCAAGGACTACGCCGCCACCGACCGCCGGGTGCTGTTCGGTCACCACTTCGCTGCCATCGCCGGCGCCGGCCCCCTGGTGGGCCCGGTGCTCGCCGCACAGATGGGCTACCTGCCCGGCACGATCTGGATCATCGTCGGCGTGGTCTTCGCCGGCGCGGTGCAGGACTACCTGGTGCTGTTCTTCTCGATGCGCCGCGGCGGCCGGTCGCTGGGCCAAATGGCCCGCGACGAGCTCGGCCGGGTCGGCGGCACTGCCGCCCTCATCGCCACCCTCACGATCATGGTGATCATCGTGGCCATCCTCGCCCTCGTGGTGGTCAACGCCCTGGCCGAAAGCGCCTGGGGCGTCTTCTCCGTCGGCATGACCATCCCGATCGCCCTGTTCATGGGCTGCTACCTGCGCTTCTGGCGTCCGGGTAAGGTCACCGAGATCTCCATCATCGGTTTTGTGCTGCTCATCGCCGCCATCATCGGCGGTGGCGCCATCGCCGGCACCGAGTGGGGCGCGGCCATGTTCCACGTCGAAAAGGTGCCGCTGGCCATCGGCATCATCGTGTACGGCTTCATTGCCGCCATCCTGCCGGTCTGGCTGCTGCTGGCCCCGCGGGACTACCTGTCCACCTTCATGAAGATCGGCACCATCGGGATGCTCGCCATCGCGATCGTCATCGTGCGCCCGGAGATCGTGGTTCCCGCCGTCACCGAGTTCGCGTCCAGCGGCACCGGTCCCGTGGTCAGCGGCACCCTCTTCCCCTTCCTCTTCGTCACCATCGCCTGCGGTGCGCTCTCCGGCTTCCACGCGTTGATCGCCTCCGGCACCACGCCGAAGCTGATCGAGAAGGAACGCCAGAGCCGGTTCATCGGGTACGGCGGCATGCTGATGGAGTCGTTTGTGGCGATCATGGCGCTCGTCGCCGCGCTGTCGATCGACCAGGGCATCTACTACGCCATGAACGCCTCGCCCGCTCTCACCGGCGGCACCGTGCAGGGCGCCGCCGCGTTCGTGAACGGTCTGGGCCTGACCGGAGTGAGCGTCACCCCGGAGATCCTCACGCAGACCGCGATCAACGTCGGTGAGGAGTCCATCGTGTCGCGCACCGGTGGTGCCCCCACCCTGTCGGTCGGCCTGGCCAACATCATGCACCAGGTGGCCGGCGGCAGCGGGATGATGGCGTTCTGGTACCACTTCGCCATCATGTTCGAGGCCCTGTTCATCCTCACCGCGGTGGATGCCGGCACCCGCGTGGCCCGGTTCATGCTGCAGGACACCCTGGGCAACGTCATCCCGAAGTTCAAGGACACCTCCTGGCGTGCCGGCGCCTGGATCTGCACCGGCATCATGGTCGCAGCGTGGGGCGCGGTGCTCGTCATGGGCGTCACCGACCCGCTCGGCGGCATCAACACTCTGTTCCCCCTGTTCGGCATCGCCAACCAGCTGCTCGCCGCGATCGCCCTGGCCGTGTGCATGGCCATCGTCGCCAAGCGCGGCCTGTTCAAGTACATCTGGATCGTGGCGGTTCCGCTCGGCTTCGCCGCCGTTGTCACCATCACCGCCTCGTTCCTGAAGATCTTCTCGAGCGTGCCCGGGGTGGGCTACTTCGCCCAGAACGCGGCGTTCTCGAAGGCCCTGGCCGACGGGGAGACCAGCTTCGGCACCGCCACCTCGGTTGAGGCGATGGAGGCCGTGGTGCGCAACACGATGGTGCAGGGCATCCTGTCGATCGTGTTCGTCACGCTGGCGCTGATCGTGATCTTCACCGCGCTGCAGGCCACCTGGGCCGCGTGGCGGAACCACTCCAACGCCACCAGCGAAGACCCCGGCGTGCCGTCGAAGATCTTCGCGCCGTCCGGCCTGATGGCCACGCCGGCCGAGAAGGCCAACCAGGCCGAGTGGGACAAGCGTCCCGCCAAGCCCCGGGTGCGCGGCCACTGATGGGCGTCGCCACCGCTGTGCGCTCCGTTGCGGCCGGGCTCGCCTGGTACGTCAGGTCGGTTTCGGGTGAGGATGCCTACGACAGGTATCTGGCGCACCACGAGTCCGTGCACGGGGCGAACGCGGCGGAGCCGGCCATGACGGCGCGCCAGTTCTGGCGCGACCGCACCGACCGGCAGGACACCAATCCGCAGGGCCGCTGCTGCTGAGCCTGCCCTGCTGCACGACCACGGCCCGCCCGGGTGAGAATCCGGGCGGGCCGTAGCATTGAGGCGATGACTGATTCAACGACGCCCCCGCTGACCAAGCCGCTGCTGAACAGGGACACCCGGCTCTGTATCTCGCTGGCCGCCCGGCCGAGCAACTTCGGCACCCGGTTCCACAACTACCTCTACGAGCAGTTCGGCTTGGACTTCGTCTACAAGGCGTTCACCACCACCGACCTCGCCGGCGCCATCGCCGGGGTGCGGGCGCTGGGCATCCGCGGGTGCTCGGTGTCGATGCCGTTCAAGGAGGACGTGATCGCGCTCGTTGACGAACTCGACGCCTCGGCCACGGCCATCCAGTCGGTGAACACCATCGTGAACGACGACGGTTACCTGCGCGCCTACAACACCGACTACATCGCCGCCGTCGACCTGCTCACGGCCAACAGCCTCGACCCGGCCACCCCGTTCCTGCTGCGCGGCTCCGGCGGCATGGCCAAGGCCGTTTCCGCGGCACTGCGTGACTCGGGTTTCGCCGCCGGAACCATCGTGGCCCGCAACGAGGAACGCGGCCGCGCCCTGGCCGACGACCTCGGCTACGGCTGGCTGGCCGAACCCGGCGCCCACACCGCGCCGCTCCTGGTGAACGTGACCCCGATCGGCATGGCCGGCGGCGCGCAGGAATCCGAGTCTGCGTTCACGGCCGCGGCCATCAACGCCGCCGACACCGTCTTCGACGTGGTGGCCCTGCCCGCCGAGACGCCGCTGATCCTCGCCGCCCGCGCGGCCGGCAAAACCGTCATCACCGGCGCCGAAGTGATCGCCCTGCAGGCCGCCGAGCAGTTCGAGCGTTACACCGGCATGCGCCCCACCCCCGCACAGGTGCAGGCCGCGTCGGCCTTCGCCCGTGCCTGACCCGGTGGCGCCCGCCCATCCCGACATCCTGGTCGCGGCGATCGCGCTCATCCGCGAGCGTCGGGTGCTCATGGTCACCGCCCGCGGCCGGGATGTCTGGTTCATGCCCGGCGGCAAGATCGACCCCGGCGAGACCGAGGCGGATGCCGCCGCCCGCGAGGCGGAGGAAGAGGTGGCGGTGCGCCTGGACCCGGCGGATCTCGTTCCCCTGTTCACGGTGCTGATCCAGGCGCACGGCGAACCGGACGGGCGGCTGGTGCGGATGAGCGTCTTCGGGGCAGAGACCACCGCCGAGCCCAGGGCGAGCGCCGAGGTGAGCGCCGTGCAGTGGGCGACCTCGGCCGACGAGGTCCACTGCCCGCCCGCGGGGGTGGAGGTGCTGCGCCGCCTGCACGCCGCCGACCTGATCGATTAGATACTCGGCTCACAACCGGGCGAGCCATGGCCGGCGGTGCCGCGCGGGCGTACCCTGCCTGCATGACCGACGAGTTGCCGCTACCGTGGGCCGACATCCGGCTCTGGGAGATCGGCATGCTGCAACAGTCCACCGGCAGCGGGCTCGAGCACTGGCTGGCCCGCATCCGCGAGGCGGAGCTGGCCGACCGGGAGGCCCTGCGCGACTGGCTGACCGCCGAGGGGGTCTCCGGGTACCCGCGGTCGCTGCTCGTGCACGAGACCTTCGGTTACCCGGATTCCACGGTGCGAGCCGCCGACGAGCTGATCGACGCGCAGTACGCCGACCGCAACACCCTGCTGCCGGTGCTGGACGCCGTGCTGCTCTGCGCCGGTGAACTCGACGATGTGAGCATCCAGACCCGCACAACACACGTGGCGCTGATGGGGCCGCAGCGCATCTTCGCGGTGGTGCAACCCACCACCCCGACCCGCGTGGACCTCGGCTTACGCATCGAACTGCCGCCGGAGGCGACGGGCACCCGGTTGCTCCCGGCCACCGACCTGGGCGCCGACTTCCCCGCCCGCATCGAGCTGGCTTCCGCCGGTGAGGTCGACTCCGAGGTGGCCGCCTGGTTGAAACACGCGTACGACTCGACGCTTTAGCCCCGCTCTCGCCACGGTGCGGGGTCACGTCACGACGGCGAACCGGGCACGGGTGTCAGCCAGGTGATCTCCAGATCGGTGGCCAGGTACTCCATGCGGCGCTCCTGAAACGCGCGCATGTGGGGAAGCTCCAGATGTCGAGCGAGGGCGGCTGCGGACGCCCAGCCTTCGTAGAAGACAAAACTGCCGTTCGCGTCCTCGTGCAGAAGGTAGTGGATCGACCCCGGCTCGACGCGGGTCGGAGCGACGAACGAGGTGAGCAGCGCCCTGAGCTCGCCGGCCCGCTCCGGGCGCGGCCGGGCTACTCCCACGAGAGCGATCGGTCCAGGTGACGTAGGTACGGAAATGGTCATACCTCACGCTAGCCGGTGGCTAGGTATGATGCAAATAGTACGTAGCGGACATGGCCGGCGAGGCCGGCCGGAAGGAGCACCCGTGGTCGCCCCCTTGCAATTGGGCGTGGTGTTGGCCGCGCTGGCCGATGGCTCCCGACGCCGCGTCGTTGCGGATCTGGCCAGAACCGAGGCCGGAACCGAGCTCGCCTGCGGCTCCTTCGACCTTCCAGTGACCAAGGCCACCCGGACACATCACTTCAAGGTGTTGCGTGAAGCCGGTCTGATCACCCAGCGCAATCACGGCAACGGCAGCGCGGTCACGCTGTGCCGGGCGGATATCGACCGGGATCTACCCGGCCTGCTGGCCCTCCTGGTGGCGGAGAACGACTGACCTCGGTGGGCCAGCCCCGAGAACCGACCACGCGCTCGCTCAGCTGGTCGTGACCGCGATCGGCCGGGCGGGATCACTCGCCCAGGCCGAGAACGACCCGACGAAGAGTCTCGGGTCGAACCCGAGCTCAGTGAGGATGAGTGTCTCGAGAGCCGCCGCCACTCCCCCACCGCAATAGACGCCCACCGCTTCCGCTGCGGGCACGCCCAACTCGGCAAACCGTTCGCGCAGGTCGGCCGCCGGCCGGATGGTGCCGTCCTTCGCGAGCAGGCTCCCGGCGGGCACGCTGACCGCACGGGGAATGTGGCCACGGTTGCCTTCGTCATCGACCTCGTCGCCCCGGTACTTCGACGCCTTCCGTGCGTCGATGACAACGCTGCCGGAGTCGAGTAGAGCCTGCACCCCGTCAGCGTCAATGACGGGAAGATGGCCGACCTCATTGACGGTTGCAGTTCCGCCGCCCTCCTCCGGGTCCTCGGCCGAAACCGGTCCACCTGCGGCCTGCCACGCGGGCAGTCCGCCGTCGAGGTAACGGACATCGTTCAGGCCGGCCCAGGTGAGGACGAACCAGGCACGTGCTGATGCACCGTGGGTTCCGTTGCTGTAGACCACGACGGCTGAATCCGCCCGCACACCCCATCGCTGAAGATTCACCTGCAGGTCCTCCCTGGTGGGCAGCGGCCGGTTGCCGGAGAACCCCGTCGGTTCAGACTGCAGCTGCGTGGTGAGCTCGACGAAGTGGGCGCCGGGGATGTGCGCCGTCTCGTACTCCGGGCGGAGGCTCGGCGACCCAGGGAGGGACCGCACGTCGAGGAAGGTGACCGGCCTGCCGCTTTCCGCGAGGGCGAGCGCGTCGGTTGCGGTGATGATTCGTTGACTCATGGTGGGGTCTGCCTTTTCGGTGTCTGTGGCGCTCCTAGCGGCGCGCGTACGGGTTTTCTGGGGTGTCGAGGCCGAGGTGGCCGCGGAGGGTCGTCGTTTCGTAACTCGTGCGGAAAATGCCCTTCCGCTGGAGCTGGGGGACCACCTCGTCGACGAAGGCGTCGAGGGGGTACTTGGAGTACGGCGGGAAGACCTTGACCCCGTCGATCTGCCGGTCGTGGAATCGTTCCTCGATCCAGTCCGCGATCTCCGGTCCACTGCCGACCACCGGCGCCTGGTTGCCCGGGAAGTTCGCGATGTAGTGGTAGAGGTCGCGGAACGTGACGTCCTCGTCGCCGTAGGCCTCGAGCGCTAATTCGACGGCCCAGAGCTTGTTGCCGGAGAAATTCGCGACAGCCTGGGTGTTTCCTTGCGCATCCAGCGGGGCTGCGGCTGCCTCGGTGCGGAGCGCGTCGATATCGAGCACATCGAGCACCTTCTCGCTCTCGCTCACGCGGGACAGATCCAGCCCGACGAAGTCCGACACCACTTTCGGGATGTATTCACCTTCGGCGAACGCCTGCACCTGACGGTACTTGGCATGCGCTTCCCGAGACGTGCCGCCCACGAAGAAGGTGAAGCCGGGGAGGATGAATTGGTCGTCCTTCTCGCGTCCGTGTGCGGGGAGTCTGTCCTTGACATCGGTGTAGTAGCGACGGTTCCAGTCCGGCCCACGGTACGGGCTGAAGCGGATGTCGGCGTACTTCGCGCCGAACTCGAACGAACGCTCGCTCGTGCCGGCATGGATGATGGGGATGTGACCCTGGGGCGGTCGGGGGAGGTTGAGGGGTCCGCGCACCGAGAAGTGTTTTCCGGCGTGGTCGATGTAATGACCTTTCTCCGGGTCGAGAAAGATCCCCCGCTCGCGGTCGTCGACCAGCCAGTCCGATTCCCAACTGTCCGAGAGCGCGTGGACAACCTCGACGAGTTCGTCGGCCCAGTCGTACTTGTCGTCGGTCGCAGCGTGAGAGTCCTTGCTGAAGTTTGACGACGCCGCCGAACCGGTGATTCCCGTGACGATGTTGAGCCCGGCCCGCCCGTTCGTCAGGTGGTCGAGCGAGACAATGGCTCTGGCCGTGTTGTACGGGTCGGAGTAGGTCGAGTTAATCGTGACCACAACGCCGATCCTGCTGGTGATCGCGGCGGCGTACCCGGCCAGGGTGTATCCCTCGATCTTGAACACCTCGTTCCCGGAGGCCCGGGCGGACGAGGGATCGCTCTTGACCGAGTTCCCGATGAAGAAGTAATCGAACAGGCCGCGCTCGGCCGTGCGGATTGAGTCGCCGAGGAAGACCGGGTCGACCGTTCCCCGGTTGAATGCTTCCGGCAGGCGCCAGGCCAGACGGTGATGCCCCGTGGGCCAGATCGAGTAACCGATGACAAGTTTGCGTGCGGAGTCGGACACCATCGGCTACTTCGCTGACGGCAGGAGCGCGTCGACGATGTCGACACCGGCCGGAACCTGATCGGGCGCCACGGTGTTTCCCGTCGTCAGCCACTCCTGCGTCGCCTTGGCGTCGACGGGGGTGTCGATCAGCTTCGCTGCCGATCGGAAGGCGAGATTCTCCAGCTTCTCCTGGTCGCCCCCGGCGAGGGCGACGTAGTCGATCTTGTTGAGTTCGAGCGCGTGTGTGGCCCGGTCCTCGGCACCGAGGTCGTTGTACCAGGCGGCGAACTCACGGTACGCGTTGGCGAACTCCTGGGTTGTGTCGGCATTCGCGGCGCCCCATTTCGCCGTGGTCCAGAACGCGGCCTGCGCCGCATCGGGGTTCTGGTACTCGGAGGTGTCGGTGTCGCCCACGACGCGGAAGTCGTAGCCGATGGTGCCGTCGTTCGCGTAGGCGACCTGGAAGCCGAGCGATTGGATGGCATCGACCGAGCCGCTCTCCAGCGCCTCGGGAAGTGTCGAGCCCTGCTTCACGAGCGTGAAATCGACGGCGGCCGGGTCGACGTCGGCGTGTTCGAGGAACTCATTCGCGAACACCCGGAAGAACGGGACACCGCCCAAGCCGAGCGAAGCACCCGAGAGGTCGGCGGCGGTCCTGATCGGGCTGTCTGCCTTGACCAGGTAGGAGACCGCGGGGCTCGTGTAGTTCGCTCCGGCCACCACGGCGATATCGAAGCCGTTCGAAATCGCGTTGGCGCCGGCGAAGGTGTCCGCGTAAGCGATGTCGGCGCTGCCGCCCTGAACGGCGGCAATGGTCTCGGTTCCGGTCGCAAGGGAGGTCACCTCGAGGTCGATGCCGTGCTCGGCGAAGAATCCCTCGGCGTCGGCCAGGTCGAGAGTCGTCGTCCCGGTCGTGACGGCGACCCGCACGGTCTGGGTAGGAGCGCCGCTGGCCGCGGCCGTGCTGCCGGACGCTGCTCCGGCCCCGCCCGTGCATCCGGCCAGGACCAGGGCGGATGCTGCGAGCCCGGCGCTCACGAGGACGACTGTGGAGAGGGTTCGGCTCTGGCTCATGAGAAGACTCCTTGGTGATGGGTTGCGCCCTCGCGGGTGCTGTCATGGAAGGTGGGGGTGTTGCTGCCGCTGGGATGCGTTGTCGCCGACCCGCCGAGTTCGGCGCGCACAGCGGGAAGTACTTGGGTGCCGATGAGTTCGATGGTGCGCAGTTGAGTGAGCTGCGGCACGGCGCGCCAGTCGATCTGGAAGAGTTGACGGTCGTGCCCGACAATGGCGTGCTGGTGCAGGATCTTGTCGACAACGCGTTGGGGCGACCCGGCGAACACGGCCGACTCGCGATCGGCGACGAGCGTGTCGTAGCTGTCCCTGCTGGGAGCGGGCTTACCTCGGTTGACGCGCATCCCACCCACGTAGTCGCGGTAGTGGGGGTAGAAGGAGTCGATGGCGCTTCGATCGTCGGTGTCGACGATTCCGTGTGCACCGATGGCGACCCGCCGGCGGCCGGCCGGCCAGCCGTGTGCGCTGCTCTCGGCCCGGTACAACGCGACGAGCGGCGCCAACTCGTGCAGGTCGGAGCCGGTGGCGGAGGTTTGCACGTTCAGTCCGAGTCGTGCCGCTCGACGCAACGACGCCTCGCTCGCACTCGCGGCCACCCAGATATCAAGGTGGCCGGTGAGAGCCCTTGGCCACACCTGTGCATCGGCGAGCGCCGGCCGATTGGTGCCGTCGTAACTGACCCGCTCGTTCTCGTCGATCGCCAGGAGAAGATCCAACTTGTCGTCGAACACCGCGCGGCGCTCATCGAGCGAACCGCCGAAAAGGAGGAACGGCTCGGGAAAGACTCCGCTGCCCACACCGAGCTCTGCCCGGCCACCCGAAAGCAGATCCAGCGTGGCGAACTGCTCGTACAACCGAACCGGGTCATCGGTCGTGAGCACCGTCGTTGCGGTGCCCAAGCGGATGCGAGCGGTGATCGACGCGGCGGCGGCGAGCACCGTCGACACCGCGCTGACGGAAAAGTCGGACCGGTGGTGTTCGCCCACGCCGTAGTAGTCGAAGCCGAGCTCGTCGGCCAGGCGGATGCGTTCGAGCAGGTCGCGGAGACTGTCGCGGGCGCTCTGGCGCACTCCGGTCGACGGGTGCGGATAGGTGTCCCCGAAGGAGAACACCCCGAATTCGAGGGTCACGATGAGTCCTAACTGTGCAAACGGGTCAAACGGGCACGCGCGACAGTGCCCCGGACCGCGAGCGGTGAAGCCGTCGGCAGGTGCACACGGCGTAAGAGGGGATGCGGTCGGTAGACCGAGGACGGGAGCTACCCGTCGGTCACGGCGCCATATCGGTTTTCCGCCATCGAGTGAATCTCTTCTCGGCGGCCAGGAAGATCGAGTTGAAGACGTAGCCGACGGCCGCGACCGTGACGACGCCCGCCAGGAGCGACCGGATGTTCAGTGACTGCTGCGCCTCGAGGATGTAGAAGCCGATGCCGCTGTTCCCGGAGAGCATGCCGACCACGACCGCCATCAGAAGCGACGACCCGAGGGCCTGCCGGACGCCGACCAGAATGTACGGCACCGATGACGGCAGGGCGATCTCCCACTGTGTGCGCCACCAGGACAGCTGGAAGGTCTGCGCCGTCTCCTTGAGCGTGGGCGAGACGCTCCTGGCGCCGGCATACGCGGTCATGAGCAGCGGGAAGATCGCGGTGATGAGGAACGCTGTGATCTTCATCGGGTCGCCGAGTCCGAGGAACAGGATGAGGATGGGCAGGATCGCGGTCGTCGGGTGCAGGCGGATGATCTCCACCAGGGGTTCCAGGAGGGCCCAGATCACCCGCACCCGGCCCATCAGGAAGCCGAGCCCGATTCCCAACGGAACCGCGATCACAAAACCGATGGACATCGTGCGGAGGGTGTCCAGCAGCGCCCAGAGCAGGTCACCGCCGGCCCGATCCGCACCGACGAGGTCGGTGACGAGCGTTTCGAGAATCAACGCCGGCGACGAGATCGTCGGCACATATTCGATCAGCGACGACACCTGCCAGCCCGCCAGGAGGGCGAGCACCAGCGTCCAGCCGAGTGCCCGGCTGCGGGTGTACCGCCTCCAGAGCGACGGGCGGCGCACACTGCTGTGGTCGTCCAGGGCGCCGGGAGCGGGCGGACGCTGGAGTGCGTTGTCGGAGCCGGCTGGACGTTCGATCGTTGTCATCGTCGTGCCCGCCTAGCCGAGGACCAGGTCGAGGGCTGCTCGACGCAGCTCGAGGAACCGTGGGTTCTCGCGGGTTCCGATCTGCGCGCGCGGACGGGGCAGATCGACCGTGATGTCGGCGAGGATGCCCGCACCGTCCGCCCCGAGGACAACAACCCGATCCGCCAGGTAGAGGGCTTCCTCGACATCGTGCGTGACGAAGACCACGGTGAGCGCGTGCTCCTGCCAGAGCTTGAGGACCAGGTCCTGCAGGTTGGCGCGGCTGAGCGCGTCGACCGCGCTGAAGGGCTCGTCCATCAGGAGGATTCGAGGATGCGAGGCGAGGGCGCGTGCGATCGCGACGCGTTGCTGCATTCCTCCGGACAGCTCGGACGGGTACCGGTCGCCGATCCCGGTGAGTCCGACCTCGGCGAGCGCACTGGTGGCGAGTTCACGCTGCGCGTCCCGGCCGGCCGCGCGGGTGCCCGCAAAGGCGTGCCGCACCCCGAACCGCACGTTGTCCAGCACGGTCTTCCACGGCAGGAGGGAATCTCCAAAATTCTGGAAGACGTAGCGAACGCTTGCCGGCGGCGAGGTGATCGTCGACCGGTCGATCAGCACCACTCCCGAGGTTGACCGCTCGAGGCCGGCGGCGAGTCGGAGCAGAGTCGACTTGCCGCAGCCCGATCGCCCGATGATGGCGACGAAGCTGCCCGGTTCGATGTCGAGGTCGATCGGGGCCAGACCTCGCACGGTGCGGCCGTCGGCCGTCAGGTAGCTCTTGCCGGCGCCGACGAGACGGATCTCGCCGTCGAGGGCGTGCGCCCGTTCCGTTGATGTGATCGTCACCGGAGTCACCACCTCTCTGCGTCTGTTGTGCGGTCCTTCGACGGTAGATCAGCCGTGTTGTCGCCGTTGATCGATCCGAAATGCGGCGACATATTTCGTACACTGCACTTTTTCTCGCCAGGTGTGGAAGTATCCGGATCATGTCGACACCCCCACCGATCCCGCCAGGACCCCTGATCCTCAGCGGCCGCACCCGCGATGTCTACGATGCTCTGCTCGACCGGCTCATCGACGGTCGACTCGCCCCCGGGGAAGTCGTGCCCATCACGGCAACGGCCCGGTCGCTCGATGTCTCCCCGACCCCGGTGCGGGAGGCCCTCGTCAGGCTCGTGGAACGCGGGGTGGTGACCAGGCACGGAAATCGTGAATATCGCGCGGCTCCGTTGCTCACCGTGCAGAAGCAATCCCGGCTCCTCACGGCGCGGCTGGCCGTCGAGCCGGTTCTGGCACAGCTCGCGAGCAGGAATCGAAGTGCTGAGCTGATGTCCGCCCTCGAGCGGTCACTCGACGAGCACCGCGGCCGGGTGCGGCGTGGCCCGAGCTTTGCGCACGACCGGGTCGCGAGTGAACTGTTCCACGAGTTGATTGCCGTGCACAGTGGCAACGAGTTCCTGCACGACGCCTACGTCAGCCTCAGCGCTCACGTGCATCGCTTCCGCGCCCTGGGCGCGGGCAAGGTGTCCGACGCTGCGATGGCTCTCACCGAGCACGAGCGAATCTTCGACGCCGTCGTTCGCGCCGACGACGAGGGTGCCGGGGACGCGATGGCGGCGCACATCTGCGGCATGCAGGAGCGACTGCCGACTCCGGACGCATGAGCGCATCCGGTGCAATCGGACGTCACCCGGCCACGACCGGTGTCTCGTCTTTGCAAGAATGCTCGCATGCCCCAAATTCATGCCAGCCTGACCGACCTGGTCGGCAATACTCCGCTTGTCGAGCTGACCCGGCTGTTCCCGGATGCGCCCGCACGCGTCATCGCCAAGCTCGAGTACTTCAACCCGGCCTCCAGCATCAAGGACCGTACCGCCCTCGCGATCGTGCGCGCCGCCGAAGCCGACGGGCGCCTGCGTCCCGGCGGCACGATCATCGAGGCATCCAGCGGCAACACCGGCATCGCGCTGGCCTGGATCGGTGCTGCCCTCGGCTACCGGGTGATCATCGCGATGCCCGACGACGTCTCGCTGGAGCGGCGCTCGCTCCTGGCGGCGCTCGGTGCCGAGGTGGTTCTCACCCCGGGACAGAACGCCATGGCCGGGGCGAATCAGAAAGCGGGAGAGCTGCTTGAATCACTTCCCGGCGCCTTCCTGGCCGGCCAGGGCGGCAATCCGGCGAATCCTTTCACGCACGAGCACAGCACCGGCCCGGAGATCTGGGCCGACACCGACGGGACCATCGACGTCCTCGTCGCCACGGTCGGCACCGGCGGCACGATCACGGGCGCCGGCCGGTACCTGAAGGCGCAGAAGCCCGGTATTCAGCTCGTCGGTGTCGAACCGGCCGAAGCACCGGTGCTCAACGGTGGCGGGTTCGTCCCCCACCTGATCCAGGGCATCATCGGCGGAGACAGCATCCCGCCCGTACTGGAGCTCGACCTCCTCGACGAGATCATCGACGTGCCGGGCTCGGAGGCCATCGCGGTGTCCCGCGCCGCGGCCCGCACCGAGGGCCTGCTGGTGGGAATCTCGTCCGGCGCGGCGCTGGCGGCGGCGCGGGTGCTCGCCGAGCGGCCGGAGAACGCGGGCAAGACCATCGTCGTGGTCCTGCCCGACTCGGGGGAACGATACCTCTCGGCGGCGCTGTATGCCGCCGCCGCCCCGACAGAGACGCTCCGATGAACGACGCCGGCACCGACCCGAGCCAGGTCACCGGCCCGATCGCGAATCGCTACGGCCAGTCCGGGCACGATGATGCGCCGTCCCTGTCGCCGACGATCCAGCTGCAGCTGACGCACCGCTCGGTGCGCACGTTCCTGCCCACCCCGGTTTCCGAGGAACACCTCGGCTTGGTCGTCGCCGCGGCGCAATCGGCGTCGCAGTCGTCGAACCTCCAGGTCTGGAGCGTGGTGGCCGTGCGGGACACCGATCGTAAGCGCCGGATCTCGGAGTCGATCGGCGAGCAGGCCTACGTGACGGACTGCTCGGTGTTCCTGGTGTGGGTCGCGGACTTCCGTCGTGCAGCGAATGTCGTCGAATCCAACGGTGCCCGCATCGAGACGCTGGGTTACATCGAGAACACGCTGGTCACCTTCGTCGACTCGGGCATCGCCGCCCAGAACGCCCTCCTCGCGGCCGAGTCGCTTGGTCTTGGCGGAGTTTTCGTCGGCTCGGTGCGCAACAATCCGGAAGCGATCATCGAGGAACTCGGCCTTCCCGAGTACACCTTCCCGGTGTTCGGGATGGCGCTCGGGCATCCGGACCCGTCGGAGGCGGCCGGGATCAAGCCCCGTCTGCCGCAGGGAGCGGTACTCCATCACGAGCAGTACGACCCGACGGCCTGGCGTGATTCCGTCGAGGTCTACGAAGACCGGTTGGGCGACTACTTCGGCCGCCACGGCCGGGACGGCTACAGCTGGGCCGAGATCGTGACCAAGCGGATCAGCACCATCGCTGGCCTGCACGGCCGAGATTCGATGCGCGCGTCCCTCCAGGCTCAGGGATTCTCGTCCGAGTGACCGGCCGGCGGCGACCGCGAATCAGCGGGCGAGCCCGCGTTCGGCGAGGATCTCCTCGATGCTGGTGATCTCGATCAACGGTGCGTAGAGCGCCATGGTGTCCAGCGCACGTTGGTGGTCGGCGGGGCTGAGGCCGGCGCAGGCATCCGCCACGACCCGTACCCGCACTCCCTCGTCGGCCGCGGCGAGGGCGGTGGAGAGCACACAACAGTCGGTGGAAACCCCGGCCAGCACGATGTCGCGGGTGTCACCGAGCGCGGCGCGGGTGGCGGCATCCCATTTACCGAAGGTGGGCCGGCTGATGACCACGGCGTCGTCCGGCGGCAGGGCGGGCACCAGGTCGTACAGGGCGGCGTTGCCGGGGTCGAGGGCGAACGGCCACTGCTCGTAGTAGGGCACCCAGGCGCCCTCCGGTGTCTCCGGCGCCACGAACCGGGTGAGCGCGGTACGGCCGGGGAAGAGCTGGCGCAGGCGCACCGCACCGGCCTCGGCGTCGGCGAAGCGCGGGGTGAACCAGGCGCTGCCGGGCTCACCGAAGATGCGTTGCAGGTCGATCAGCACCAGCCAGGAGCCGGAGGTCACGCTACGCCCGCCGCATCCTGCTCGTCGGTCAGGTGGTCGCCGGCGGCCAACGGCAGCGCCTCCTGGCGGCGCACCGCACCCCGGCCGAAGAGCAGCGTGCCACCGAAGCCGATCACCAGGGCCACGAGCACGCCGAGGTTCGCGAACGCCCAGTCGCCCTCCCGGCCACCGAGCCCGAACGGTTCGAGCAGGTAACCCTGCCAGGCCAGCCACTCCGCGAACCCGTTGGTGACCATGCCCCAGCCGATGACGGCACCGAGGACGATGAGCACGATGGCACTCCAGCGCACGCTGCCGTACCGCCCGGCGGGGTCGAAGAGATCCCTGGCCGCGTAGCCCTTGCGGCGCATCAGCACGTCGGCCATGAAGATGCCGCACCACGCGGCCACGGGCACGCCGAGCGTGATCAGGAAACCTTGGAACGGGCCGAGGAAGTCGGCGGCGAAGAAGACGACGTAGATCGCGCCGAGCACCATGATCACGCCGTCAATGCCGGCGGCCACGGGGCGCGGCACCTTGAGGCCGGTGCTGAGCAGGGCCAACCCGGAGGAGTAGATGTCGAGCACCGCGCCGCCGACGAGGCCGAGCACCGCGGTGAGGGCGAACGGGATGAGGAACCAGACCGGCAGGATGGTGGTGAGCGCGCCGATCGGGTCGATCGCGATGGCGGCGCTGAGTTCGGGCGATGACCCGGCCAGCAGCAGTCCGAACAGCAGCAGGATCACCGGGGCCAGCGACGCGCCGAAGGTGGTCCAGCCGACCACGCCGGCGCTCGACGCCGTGCGGGGCAGGTAGCGGGAGTAGTCGGCGGCGGCGTTCACCCAGCCCAGGCCGAAGCCGGTCATCATGAACACCAACGCCCCGATCACCTGCGGAGTGGAGCCGGCCGGGATCGCGGCGAGAGTGGCACCGTCGATCTGGTTGAAGGTGAGCACGATGTAGACCACGGTGAGTACCCCGGTGATGATCGTGATCCACTTCTGCAGCTTCATGATGAAGTCGAAACCCAGGATGCCGCCGGTGACGATCAGCGCCGCCACGACGATGAGGGCCACGATCTTGGTGGCGTCACCGCCCTCCCAGCCGAGCTCGCCGAGCACCGTCGCTGTCGCCAGCACGGCCAGCGACGCGAGCACCGTCTCCCAGCCCACGGTGAGCAGCCAGGACAGGGCCGAGGGAACCCGGTTGCCGTTGACGCCGAACGCGGCCCGGCCCACCGTCATGGTGGGTGCGTGCCCGCGCTTGCCGGCCAGGGCGATGAAACCGCAGAACAGGAACGACACCACGATGCCGACCAGGCCCACGATCGTGGCCTGCCAGAACGAGATGCCGAAGCCGAGCAGGAACGAGCCGTAGCTCACCCCGAGCACCGACACGTTGGCGGCGAACCACGGCCAGAACAGATCACGCGGATGCCCCCGGTGCTCGCTCGAGTCGATCGCATTAATGCCGTTCAGCTCCACGCTCAGCGCGGTGGTCGCATCACTCATGCGACGACCCTACCCGCTACCCCGCCAATCCCGCGAGCCGTGAGAAAAGCCCCGAAAACTCGAGGTTTTCGGGGCCCAGCTCACGGCTCGCGGATGGGTCAGTGCACGTACTCGAGCAGGTCGAGGCCGACCGCGCGCATGCCGTCGAGCACGGAGAGGCGTGAGGAGAGGTTGTGGTCCTCGAAGAAGATCGACACGGCGTAGGCCACACCGGCGCGCGGGCCGCGCAGCACGCCCACCTCGCTGCGCACGCCCTCGTCGGTTCCGGTCTTGTTCACCAGCAGCACCCCGTGCGAGGGCTCCCGGTGCGCGTGCGGCGAGAACCCGAACGCGCTGGCCACCATCGACAGGTCGGAGTTCAGCGAGAGCCAGCCGAGCACCCGTTCGCTGCCCTCCTCGTCGAGGATCTCGCCGCGGGCGAGGGCGGTGAACAGCCAGGTGAGTTCGTTAGCACTGCCGATGGACAGGTTGGGGGCGTCATCCGGCCCACGGGTGTCACGCACCAGGTCGAGCAGGCCGGTGCGGCCGAGGCCCAGCTCGTCGGTGCGGCGCCGCACGGCCTCCAGGCCCACGGCGCGCAGCAGCACGTTCGTTGCGAGGTTGTCGTTCGTGGCGCCGATGAGGGCGGCGAGGTCCGCCACGGGCAGTGACGGCGCCTGCAGGTGCTGCCACAACCCGGAGCCGGCCACGGAGTCGCTCGGGGTGCGGTCGAGGATCGTGTACGCGCCGAAGTCGGGGTCGCGCAGCCGCGAGGCCACCTCGATGAGCAGCAGCACCGTGCCGACGCCGGCCATGGGCATCACCACATGGTCGTCGACGGAGAACAACACCCGGCCGGTGGCCAGATCGGTGGCGCGGGCAGACACCTGCGCGCCACCCATGGCGAGCTCTCCGAGCGACTGGAAGCCGCGCTCGAATGTGGCCGGCACCGGCGCACCGCGATGTTTCCCGCGCTGATCGACGGCGTGCCGGGACCGCCGTTCTGACTCCTGTGCTGGCGCGACCACTACTGCTTGTGTCCTCTTTAGTTCATGCGTCCCGAGCTGTTCTCAGCCGTCGCGATCACCCTAACTCACCGGGTCCGACACCGCGCCGGGAGCTACCAGATCGTGACGCGCTTTTCCGGTGCGAGCCACGCCGCATCCGCCTCGGTGACACCGAACGCGCTGTAGTACTCGTCGATGTTGCGCACGATCTGGTTGCAGCGGAACTCGTTGGGCGAGTGCGGGTCGATGGCCAGCAGCCGCACGGCCTCTTCGTCACGCAGCTTCATCTGCCAGGCCTGCGCCCAGGAAAGGAAGAACCGCTCCGCACCGCTCAAACCGTCGATCACGGGCGGCTCGGCGCCGTCGAGGGAGAGCAGGTACGCCTTCCACGCGATCGACAGGCCGCCGAGGTCGCCGATGTTCTCGCCGATCGTGAGCGCACCGTTCACGTGGTGGTCGGGCACCTGCGCCGGGGCGAGGGCGTCGTACTGATCGATGAGCGACGCGGTGCGCTCTTCGAACGCGGCCCGGTCGGCCTCGGTCCACCAGTCGGTGAGTTTGCCGTCGCCGTCGTACTTGGAACCCTGGTCGTCGAAACCGTGGCCGATCTCGTGGCCGATGACCGCTCCAATCGCGCCGTAGTTCGCGGCGGCGTCCCGGTTCACGTCGAAGAACGGCACCTGCAGGATGGCGGCGGGGAAGACGATCTCGTTGAAACCGGGGTTGTAATACGCGTTGATGGTCTGCGGCGTCATGAACCACTCGTCGCGGTCGAGCGGGTTGCCGATCTTGCCCAGCTCACGGTGGAACTCGAATTCGCCCGTCGCGCGCACGTTCCGGATGAGGTCGCCCGGTTCGATCTCGAGCGAGGAGTAGTCGCGCCACTTAACCGGGAACCCGATCTTGGGGGTGAACTTGTCGAGCTTCTCCAGCGCCCGCGCCTGCGTCTCGGCGGTCATCCAGTCCAGGCCGGTGATGCTGGCCCGGTACGCCTCGACGAGGTGGCCCACCAGCACATCCATGCTGGTCTTGGCGTCCGGCGAGAAGTGCCGCTGAACGTAGATCCGTCCAACGGCCTCGCCGAGCGAGCCCTCCACGAGCGAGACGCCGCGCTTCCAGCGGGCGCGCATCTGCGGGGTGCCGGTGAGGGTGCGGCCGTAGAAATCGAAGTTGGCCTCGACGAAGTCGCTGGAGAGGTACGACGCGCTCGAACGGATGACCTGCCAGCGCAGCCAGTCCCGCCAGGCGTCGAGCCGCTCTTCGGTGAGCATCTCGGCCAGGCCGGTCACGAAGCTGGGCTCGCGCACGACGACCTCCTCGAAGGCCACCGCCGGGGCGTCCAGGCCCTCGAGCCACAGGTCGAGGTCGGCGCCGGCGGCGAGAGCGGAGAGCTGCCCCCAGGTCTTGAGGTTGTAGGTCTTCTCGCTGTCGCGGGTGCGCACGTTGTCCCAGTGGTGGCTGGCGAGCTCGGTTTCGAGGGCGAAGATGCGCCCGGCGCGGCCCGCCGCGTCGTCCAGGCCGGCGAGGGTGAGCATCCGCTCGACGAAGGCCAGGTAGGCCTCCCGCACGGCGGTGAACTTCTCGTCACGGTAATAGGACTCATCCGGCAGGCCCAGACCGGCCTGTTCGACGAAGACCAGGTAGCGCTCCGGGTTTCCCGGGTCGTTGTCGACGAAGAGCTGGAAGACACCGGCCACACCGGCCCGCTCGAGACGGCCGAGTGTGGCCAGGAACACCGGAACGCTGCTGATGCCGTCGACGGTGGCCAGGTCGGCGGCAAGCGGGGTGGCCCCGAGCTGCTCGATGCGTTCCTCGTCCATGAAGCTGGCGTACATGTCGCCGAACTTGCGCTCCTCCGACCCCTCCGCGGCGGTCTGCGCCTCGAGGATGATCGCCTGCACGGCCTTCTCGGCCTCTTCGGCGAGGAGGTAGAACGAACCCCAGCGGGCCTTGTCGCTGGGGATCTCGGTGCGGTCGATCCACTTGCCATTCACGTGGCGGAAGAGGTCGTCCTGCGGGCGCACGCCCGGGTCGAGTTCGTCGGTGTCGATTCCGGATGCAGTCGCCTGATCAGTCATCGCACCAGCCTAAACCTCGCCGCCGGGTACTGGGGATGCGCCGGGCGTAGGACCTTGGGCCGTGGTGCGCGGATCTGGGGCCTGGGAGCCTGAACAGTACGGCGCTCCAGACGGGTCGCTGGTGAACCGACCCAGGAGTCTCCCATGCGCGTCATCACACTGCCCGGCTTCGGCGCCGCCCTCGAATTGCGCGAGATCGACACCCCTCAGCCCGGCGCCGGGGAGGTACGGGTGCGGGTGCACGCGGCCGCCGTCAACGGTTTCGACCTGGCCGTGGCCGCCGGGTCGCTCGAGGGCCTGCTCGAGCACCGCTTCCCGGTGGTGCTGGGCAAGGACTTCGCCGGCGTCGTGGATGCCCTCGGCGACGGTGTGACCGACTACGCGGTCGGCGACCGGGTCTTCGGCGTCGTCACCAAGGCCCACCTGGGCGACGGCTCGTTCGGCGATTTCGTGGTCGTCCCCACCTCGACGGGCCTGGCCACGCTGCCCGCGCAGATCGACTTCGCGCGCGGCGCCGCCCTCGGCCTGGCCGGCACCGCCGCCTCCGCCGCGGTGGCTGCCGCAGAGCTCGGCGCCGGCAGCACCGTGCTGATCGTGGGCGCCACCGGGGGCGTCGGCAACCAGGCCGTGCAGTTGGCCGCCGCCACCGGCGCCACCGTGATCGCCACCGCCCGCACCGCCCTCGGCATCGCCCAAGTGCGCCTGCTCGGCGCGACCGAGGTCGTCGACCACACTCAGAACCTCACCGCGGCCGTGCTCGCCGACCACGCCGACGGCGTCGACGTGGTGCTGCATTTCGCTGGCGACGCCGCGACCGTGCTGCCGGCGCTGCGGGCCGGCGGACGTTTCGTCTCGACCCTGATCGCCTCGCCCGACCAGCTCGGCGATGGCACCGTGACGGTGGTGCCGATCTACGCCGACCCCACGACCGCGGTGCTCACCCGTCTGGCCGATGACCTCGTCGCCGGCCGCGCATCCGTGACCGTGCAGGGCAGCTACGCGCTGGAAGACGCGGCCGAGGCCCTCGACGACTTCAACTCCGGGGCCAGAGGCAAGCTGGTAATCCTCCCCTAGCCATCCCGCGAGCCGTGAGCTGAGCCCCGAAACCCGCCCGGTTTCGGGGCTTTCCTCACGGTTGGAGGGCCCTAGTTGGCTCCGAGCAGCTGGGCGATCTGCGCGTAGAAAGCGGCGGGATCGCTGGCGAGCGACGCCTTGACCATGGCCGTCCAGTCATCGACGACCACCTCGATCGCGCCGGTGGCGAGGCCGTCGAACGACGCCCGGGGCACATCCCGAGGATCGATCTTCGGTCCGTCATAGCCGGCGGTGATGTCGGTGTCCGCGGCTCCGAGCAGGACTCCCTGCACAAACGTGCCCTGGGACGCGAGCTCGAGACGCACCCCGTTGGTCATGTTCCACTCGGCCGCCTTTGCCGCGGCGTAGGAACCCGAGCCCGGGGCGGCGAACCAGGACAGCGCCGACAGTACGTTGACGACCGCACCGCCGCCATTGGTCGCCAGGACCGGTGCGAATGCGCGAATCATGTCCAGCGTTCCCCAGAAGTGCGTATCCATCTCCCGGCGGATCTCGCTCAGCTCGCCCGTGACCAGCTGGGCGCCGGTCGAGATGCCGGCATTGTTGACCAGCAGGGTCACGTCCGGTGCCGCCGCGGTGGCCGCGACGATGGAGTCGTGATCGAGGAGGTCGAGCCGCACCGGCACCACTCGGTCGTCGGTGAAGTCGAGGCTCTCCGGGCGGCGGGCGGTTGCGTAGACCTTGGTGGCGCCGCGCTCGAGCAATTCGAGGACGAACTGCCTGCCGATGCCGCGGTTCGCTCCGGTGACAAGCGCGACCTGGTTGGTGATGTTCATGTGACGGGTGCTTTCTTCTCGAGTGCGCCGAGTCGGGAACGGCCCGGCTTCGACTACGCTAAATGTTGACGTTGACGTCAAGGGCAAGTCCTGCCCGCAATTCAGTTGAGACAGACGAGACGGGAGACCGGATGCGTATCGGCGACATCGCCCACCGGGCCGGGGTCAGCACACGAGCCCTGCGGTACTACGAGGAGCAGGGGCTGCTCACCTCGGAGCGCACCATGGCGGGTCAACGCGTATACGCCGAGTCGGCCGTCGAGCGAGTGCGGTTGATCCAGCAGTTCTTCACCGCCGGTATCGCGAGTCGGACGATCCTGCAACTGCTGCCATGTGTCGAAACCGGGACGTCGTCCCCCGAGGTCTTCGAGATTCTGGCGGCGGAGCGAACCCGTATCACCGACGCCATGGCGGATCTGGCCGCGGCGGGCGACGCACTGGATCGCATGATCGCCATCGCGCGCGATCCGACGCCCGAACATTGCCCCGCCCTGCGCGAACCCGCCTGGACGGCCTACGACGGGGCCGGTGCGGTGCGATCGATGCCGGCCACCACCGGGGCCGGCTCCCGCGTCTGACCGAGAGTTCGCGGCTCGTCCGCCGCAGGAGGACATGAAGTCGGGCTGGGTGCGGCGCGGAAACTAGAGTCGAAGCATCAAACTTCTACGCCGCCAGCCGATCGACCGGGAGATCCTCCGGTTGGCTGTGCCTGCCCTCGGGGCCCTGGTGGCCGAGCCGATGTTCCTGCTGGCCGACTCGGCCATGATCGGTCACCTCGGCGCGGTCCCGCTGGCCGGCCTGGGCCTGGCCAGCGCGGTACTGCAGACCATCATCGGACTGATGGTGTTCCTCGCGTACAGCACGACCCCCGCCGTCGCGCGCTGGCTCGGCGCCGGCGACCGGCGCCGCGCGGTGTCGGTGGGGATCGACGGCCTGTGGCTGGCGCTCGGCCTCGGCCTGGTGCTGGGGGTGGGCGGCTGGTTCAGCACCCCGGCACTCGTGGGCGCGTTCGGCGCCGAAGCAGATGTGACGCAGGCCGCGATCGACTACCTCGGCCTGTCCATGCTCGGGGTGCCGGCGATGCTGCTGGTCTTCGCCGCCACCGGTCTGCTGCGCGGACTGCAGGACACTCGCACCCCGCTCTGGGTCGCCGGGGTGGGCTTCCTGGTGAACATCCTGCTCAACCTCTGGTTCATCTACGGCCTGGGCCTCGGCCTGGTCGGCTCGGCGCTGGGCACGGTGCTTGCCCAGTGGGGCATGGTGGCCGTCTACGTTGTCATCGTGGTGCGGCACGCCCGACGCGAACGCGCGCCGCTCCGGCCGCACCGCGGCGGGTTGCTGCGCGGTGCCACCAGCGGCGGCTGGCTGTTCCTGCGCACCGCGAGCCTGCGGGCGGCGATGCTCCTGGCAGTTTTTGTAGCCACCAGCCTGGGCTCCACCGAACTCGCGGCGTTCCAGATCGCGATGACGCTGTTCGCCACGCTGGCCTTCGCCCTCGACGCCCTGGCCATCGCCGCGCAGGCCCTGGTGGGCCGCGCACTCGGCGCCGGTGACGCCCAGCAGGTGCGCCAGGTGCTGCGCCGGTGCCTGGAGTGGGGCATCGGCGGCGGCGCGGTACTCGGTCTGGTCGTGCTGGCCGTCAGCGGCGTGCTCGGCCGGGTCTTCACCAGTTCGGTGGAGGTCACCGACCTGCTGCCGGCGACCCTGGCCGTGCTCGGGTTGTCCGTGCCGCTCGGCGGCCTGGTCTTCGTGCTCGACGGGGTGCTGATCGGGGCCGGCGACGCCCGGTACCTGGCCCTGACCGGCCTGGTCAACCTGGCCGTCTTCGTGCCGCTGGCCGGCGTCGTGCTGCTTGGGGCCCCCGCCGGCGCGGCGGGGCTGGCCGCCCTGATGGCCACCTTTGTCTTCGGCTTCCTCGGAGCCCGGGCGGTGACCCTCTCCCTGCGCGTCCGCGGCACGAGCTGGGTGCGCCTCGGCGCCCACTGACCACCCGCGAACCGTGAGCAAAACCCCGAAAACCCGGGAATTTGGGGGCTTAGCTCACGGCTCGCGGGCAGGCTAGTTTTAGAGGATGGGACGGCGGGAACTGGTGGGGTGGCGCAACGCCGTCTTTGTCTTGTTCTTCGTGAGCGGCCTCGGGCTGGCGTCTTGGGTGTCGCGCATCCCGACCGTGCGTGACGACCTGGCGCTCCGCACCGATCAGGTGGGCCTCTTGATCTTCGGGCTGTCCGCCGGCTCGGTGCTCGGCCTGATCTGCGCGGTCTGGCTGTTGTCGGCGTTGGGCGCCCGCCGCGCCCTGGTGGCGGGTGTCGCCACCTCGGCGGTCGGACTGATCCTCGTCGGCGCGGCCGCGACGCTCTGGGGGTCGTCGCCGCTCGCGTTCGCCGCCCTGATCCTGGTGGGCTTCGGCATGGGTGCCACCGACGTCATGATGAACGTCGAGGGCGCCGCCGTCGAACGAGAACTCGGCGTGACCCTGATGCCCCTGCTGCACGCCTGTTTCAGCCTGGGCACCGTGGCCGGGGCGCTGCTGGGTGCCGGCGCCGCCGGGCTAGGCGTGGCAGTGGGCTGGCACCTGAGCCTCATCGCCGCGATCGCCCTGACCGCCGCGGTGCTCGCGGTGCGCTTCATCCAGACGCGGCCGGCCCTCGGCGATTCCGGCACCGCCGAGGACCACCGGATCGTTCGACCGCACTGGCGCGAGCGGATGCGACTGAGCCTCGCGGTGTGGCGCGACTCGAGCATCCTGCTGATCGGCGTGATCGTGCTCGGCATGACGTTCGCCGAGGGCTCGGCCAGCGACTGGCTGGCACTGGCCGTGGTCGACGGGCACGGCCAGAGTGACGCGACCGGCGCCCTGGTCTTCGGGGTGTTCGTCTCGGCGATGACCGTGGGCCGGGTGATCGGCGGCCCGGTTCTGGACCGGTTCGGCCGGGTGCCGGTGCTGCGAGCCTGTTCGGTGCTCGGTGTGGCCGGACTGCTGCTGGTGATCCTGGCGCCGATGATCTGGCTGCTTGTTCTCGGCACCGTGCTGTGGGGCCTCGGCGCCTCGCTCGGCTTCCCGGTGGGCATGTCGGCCGCCGCCGACGACACCGCCAACGCGGCAGCCCGGGTGAGCGCCGTCGCCATGATCGGCTATTTCGCCTTCCTGGTCGGGCCTCCCGTGCTGGGCCTGATCGGCGAGCAGATCGGCATCCTCAACGCCCTGTACGTGATCGTGGTGCTGATGGCCCTGGCCGGCCTGGCCGCCCCCGCCGCCCGCGAGCGCGCGAAGACCCCCGTGGCCGGTTAAGCTCGTTCAGTGCGCCTTGTAATAGCCCAGTGTTCAGTTGACTACGCCGGACGGCTCAGTGCGCATTTGCCGCTGGCCACCCGCCTGCTCATGCTCAAGTCCGACGGCAGTCTGCTCGTGCACTCCGACGGCGGCTCGTACAAACCGTTGAACTGGATGAGCCCGCCGTGCAGCCTCGCGGTGTCCGCGCCGGACGAACTGCAGGTCGAGGCCGGCATCACCGAGCTGTGGACCGTGACGCACACCAAGACCGCCGACCAGCTCATCGTGAGCATCTACGACGTGCAGCACGACTCCGCGCACGAGCTCGGCGTCGACCCCGGTCTGATCAAGGACGGCGTCGAGGCGCACCTGCAGAAACTGCTCGCCGAGCACATCCACCTGCTCGGCGACGGCCACACCCTGGTGCGCCGCGAGTACATGACGGCGATCGGGCCGGTCGACATCCTGGCCAGGGACGCCTCGGGGGCCTCGGTCGCGGTGGAGCTCAAGCGTCGCGGTGACATCGACGGTGTCGAGCAGCTCACCCGCTACCTCGAGCTGATGAACCGCGACCCGCACCTGGCGCCCGTTGTGGGCGTGTTCGCCGCGCAGCAGATCAAACCGCAGGCGCGGATGCTGGCCGAGGACCGCGGCATCCGCTGCCTGGTACTCGACTATGACGCGATGCGCGGCCTGGACGACACGGCCTCGAAGCTCTTCTAGCCCGCCCGCCGCCGTATCCGCCGGCCCAATTGTTGCCAATCCGGACAATTGCGCCCGGCACACCGGGCGCAATTGTCCGATCGGGGAACAGTGGGGCGCGGCTGGGACCGGCGGCGTTCCGGCTGACCAGCGGTGGGTTTGTGGGCCCGGGCTACACGCGCGCAGACCGTCGAACCGGGCGACGCCCTTACCCTGGTTGGCATTCGAGTGCAAGAGATCTGACCACCCGGGCCTAGGATATTGCGAGTGAACCCCACCTTGACGCGCACCTGGAGCGCGATTCTCTTCGATCTTGACGGAACCATCACGGATTCCGCCCCCGCGATCACGAATTCGCTGGCCCGCACCTTCGCTCTGCTCGGCCGGCCGGTTCCCAGCGACAGCGAGTTGCTCGCCTACGTCGGTCCGCCCCTGCTCGCCGCGTTCGGTGAGTACGCCGGTATGACGCCGGACGAGGCGCTCGAGGCGCTGGCCGTCTACCGCGCCGACTACCAGGGCCCCGCGGCGCTGAACACGGCCGTGTACCCCGGTGTCGCCGGTCTGCTCGAGCGCATCCACGAGTCGGGTATCCCGCTCGGCCTGGCCACGAGCAAGCCCGAGCACACCGCCATCGCGATCCTCGAGCACTTCGACCTCGCCAAGTACTTCACCATCATGGTGGGCGCCACCGAGAACGAGTCCCGCAGCAGCAAGGCCGACATCATCGCCGAGGCCCTCGTGCGCTTCACCGCAGCGGATGTGGACACCTCCGCCGTCGTCATGGTCGGCGACCGCATCTACGACGCCGAGGGCGCCACCGCCAACGACATCCCGACGATCCTCGTCGAGTGGGGCTACGGCTCCCCCGCCGAGGCCGCACTGGCCACCGCCGTCGTGCACTCCTCCGACCAGCTCGGCAAGCTGCTCCTCGGCTGACCGGCGTGCGGCTCCGCCGCATCGCCCAGGTACCGCAAAGTGCCCCTTCACACTCGTGAAGGGGCACTTTCGCGCAAGTGGCGGATGGCCCGCCTGCCGACATCCACCAAACGTCCCCTTCGCAGGTGTTGACGGGGGATTTCGGCGGAAGTCGGGGCCGGGCAGCGTCGTTAGTTGATGGCGGCGCGCAGCTCGGCGGCGGCGGCAGCGGGGTCGTCCGCTCCGTAGATGGCGCCACCGGCGACGGCGACATCGGCGCCGGCCTTCTGCACCGCGGCGATGGTGGCCACGGAGACGCCGCCGGCCAGGGAGAACGGCACCTGAGCGGTCGAACCGGCCTCGAGCAGGGTCTCAAGGGTGAAGCCCTCCTCGGCCTGCTCGTCGAGCCCGGCGTGCATCTCCACGAACACGGCGCCGAGCGCGATGACCTCGCGGGCCCGGGTGACCTTGTCCGCGACGCCGATGAGGTCGACGACGATGCCCTTGTTGTGCTTGGTGGCGGCCTTGACGGCCCCGGCGATGGTGCTGTCGCCGGCGGTGCCGAGCACGGTGACGAGGTCGGCACCGGCGCTGAAGGCGATGTCCGCCTCGAGCTCGCCGGCATCCATGGTCTTGAGGTCGGCGAAGACGATCTTGTCGGGGTGCGCCTGCTTGATCGCGGTGACCGCGCGCAGGCCCTCCGCCTTGATCAGCGGGGTGCCGAGCTCGATGATGTCGACGTGCGGGGCGACCTTGCCGGCCAGGACCAGCGCGTCGTCGGTGGTGAGAACATCCATTGCAACCTGAAGCTTCATGTGAACTGCTTTCTGTAGTGAGTGGGAGGGAAGTGGGAGGGGGGTCTATTCGAGGTTGGCGTGCCGTGGCCACAGCTCGTCGGCCGTGGCGCCGGAGGCCTGCCACAGCGCGTGGAAGAGGGCGTCGCCGACAAGCACCACGGCCTGTTCGAAGAGCGCGCCGGAGTACTGGGCCGAGAGGGTTCCGCCGTGGTCCTGTTTCTGCGCGGCCGGGACGATGAGACTCACGTCGGCCAGGCCGGCAAGGGTGGAGTCGGGCGCCGTGGTGACGGCCAGCACCGTGGCGTGCACGGATCGGGCGGTCTCGGCCGCCCGCACGATTCCGGCGGTGCTGCCGGAGCCGCTCGCCACCAGGAGGGCGTCGTCGGCGGTGATCGCCGGGGTGGTGACGTCGCCCACCACGTGCACGGTGAGGCCGAGGTGCATCAGTCGCATGGCCGTCATCCGCAGCGCGAGACCGGACCGGCCGGCGCCCAGCACGAAGACCCGGTCGGCGCCCTGCAACCGTTCGGCCATGCCATCGAGGGCGGCCGTCGCGGCGGGGTCCGCTGCGAGGTGGGCGAGAACGGTGGCATTCTCGGCCAGGATCGTCTGCACGGCGTCGAGGACACCGGTGGGGACGGTGGTGCGAACTGCGGAGCGGGGTGAATCGGTACGAGCCATCCGTCTAGCCTGCCCGTCGACGGATGGGCCCGCGGCCCGCCGAACGGGCAGCCCACCTACCCGGATGGGTAGTGCCAACGGTACGCATCCGGCCCGGCGGGTAGGCTGATCGGATGCCGTCGCTCGCCACCCTTCGTTCCCTCGACGTTCTCGACTCCCTGCATTCGGTCGTCGCGAGTCCGCTGCTCGACATCGCCGGCGGCTTCTCCGACCTGCTGCGGCCGATGATCGGGCACAGCGCCCTGGTGATCTTCACCGAGGATTGCACGGGGCGTCCGCAGAAGAAGGCCGGCGACCCGGCGATCATCGACGAGGTCACCCTGCCCGAACTCGATGCGGTGCGCCGCGGGCTCGCCACCGGCGAGGCCGATCCGTGGGGCCAGCGCGCCGTCGTCGGCGGCAGCGACCGGCCGATCACGGCGTGGATCGCCAACACCGGCGCGTTGCTGGTGCTGACCGACCCCGAGCTCACCCCGACGGGTGCCGCCGACCCGGAGGCGACGATCGCCGTGGTCGGCCGGCTGTGGCAACTGGTGGCCACGAGCATCCGTCAGCAGGTGGCCGCGGCGCCGCCCGCCTACCTGCTCGACTCGCGCGGGGCATCCGCCGATCGAGCCAAGGTCATCGCCGACCTCACGGATACTCACTCCACCACTCTGGAATCCCTGCTGGCGGTGCTGCGCTCTGGCACCGTCTCCGCCGAGGGCGCCCGGCAGACCGCCATCGACCTGGCCGCCAGCGCGATGGTGAGCCTGCGCGCGGTGAGCGACCGGGACCGGTCGCTGGCCGAGGAGCCGGTGGCGCAGGCGTTCGCCCGGTTGCGGGACGACCTGCGCCCGCTCGTGCGCTTCGGTGACCTCGACGTGCAGTTCATCGAACCGCCCGCGAACGGCCGTGCCCTGCCCGGCGAGGTCGCCCAGGCCGGCCGTGCCATCGTGCGCGGCGCGGTGCTTGCCCTGGTGGAGCAGGCCGGGGTGAGCCGGGTGCGTGTGCAGTGGGACTGCGACGGCACCAACCTGCTCATCCAGATCCGCGACGACGGTGCCGGCACCCTCACCGCCGACTCCCCCGGCGTCAGCCCGCTCACCGCCCGGGTGGCCGCACTCGGCGGCACCTTCGAGGTGCAGGCCACGGCCGGCTGGGGCTCAGAACTGGCCGTGGCGCTGCCGCTCGACGCGCCGCCGGCGCCGCTCAGCCCGGCCTCCGAGTGGGGGTTGAGCCCGCGCGAGCAGGGTGTGCTGGCGCTGGTGGCCTCGGGTGCCCGCAACAAGGCCATCGCGGCGGAGCTCGTGATCAGCGAGAACACCGTGAAGTTCCACGTGGCCAACCTGCTGCGGAAGGTCGGCGCGTCCACCCGCGCCGAGCTGGCCTCCCTGGCCCGCTGACCCGCGCCGGGTCGGGCTTAGTCCCGCGGCAGACGGATGCTGGAGGTCCAGCCGAACCCGGCGACATCCGTGCCGCCCGACGCGGCGGCGGCCCGGGTGACGTGACTGCGGGCGTGCTCGATCGCGGCGTCCAGCTGATCGAAGAGGTGGTTTCGGTGCCGCAACGACGTGATCACGCCCACCCGGGTGACGAGCTTGAGATGCCGCGGCTGGATGCCCTTGACCAGCACGGTGATGCCGCGCCGCTCGAGCGCCTGGATCATCTCGGTGATCACCCGGGCTCCGGTGGCGTCGAGGACCTGCAGCTGCGACATCCGGATGATCACGACGGTGATGTGGCTGGTCTGGCTGACCCGCTCGAGCATCCGCTCGGCCGCCCCGAAGAACAGGGCGCCGTCGAGCCGGAACAGGGCGATGCGTTCGTCGCCGGGCACCGGGCTGCCGGGCAGCTCCTCGCGGTGCACACCGCTGGAGGCCGAGACCGAGCGGAGCGCGAAGAACGCCGCGACGAGGATGCCGATGCCCACGGCCACGATCAGGTCGACCGAGACGGTGACCAGGGCGGTGATCACGAACACCGTGGCGTCGGAGCCGGTGGAGCCGACGATGCTGCGCACCGTCGCGATCGAGATCATGCGGGCCGCTGTCATCATGAGCACCCCGGCGAGCGCGGCGAGCGGGATCTGCGAGACCACCCCAGTGGCCAGGTAGACCACGCCGATCAGCACGACCGAGTGCACGATGGCGGCCAGCCGGGTGCGGCCGCCCGAGCGGATGTTCACGGCGGTGCGGGCGATCGCGCCGGTGGCCGGCATGCCGCCGAAGAAGCCGGACGCGATGGAGGCCAGGCCCTGACCCACCAGTTCCCGGTCGGCGTCGTACGGGCCGGTGTCGGAGAGCGACACGGCCACCCGGGCCGAGAGCAGCGACTCGATGGCCGCGAGCGCCGCGATGGTGAGCGCCGGGCCGACGAGCGCGCCGAGCAGGCCGAGGTCGATCTGAGGCAGCATGGGCATCGGCAGCGAGCTCGGCAGCTCGCCGATGCGCGCCACCGGGAGGTTCGCGAGGTTGGCGATCAGCGTGACCACGATGATGGCCACGATCGAGCCGGGCAGCTTCCGGTGCACCTTCGGCGCCAGCAGCATGATCACGGCGACGAGCAGCACCATGGCCACCGGCACGATCACCGTGGACCAGTCGACGGTGCCGAAGGACTGCACCGCGGCCACGAACGCGTTGCTACTCGGGCCGGCGTGTGAGCCGACCGCGGCGGGAACCTGCTGCAGGAAGATGATCACGGCGATGCCGAGGGTGAACCCCTCGATCACCGGCCAGGGGATGAACGTGACGGCACGGCCGAGCTTGAGGGCACCGGCGGCGATCACGATCAGCCCGGCCATGAGGCTGAGTACCGCGACGACACCCACCCCGTGCGCGGCCACGACCGGGCCGAGCACCACGACCATGGCGCCGGTGGGTCCGGAGACCTGGATGTTGGAGCCTCCGAACACTGCCGCGATCACGCCGGCGACAATGGCGGTGATGAGCCCGCTCTCGGCGCCCGCGCCGGAACTGACGCCGAACGCGAGGGCGAGCGGCAGCGCGATGATGCCCACCGTGAGGCCGGCGACGAGGTCGCCGCGCCAGGTGCGCTTCACGTCGCGGTAGTCCTGCCAGCTCGGCAGCAGGGCGCGAACGTACCGCCCGGTCGCGGATGCGGCGGTGCCGATCAGGCTCACCGGGTCACCGTGCCGGTACCCACAACGCGGTTCAGGTTCTTCTGGGTGGTGTCGAGGATCTCCACCAGCAGCTGCCGGGCCACGGCGAGCAGGTCGGCCACCTGCGGGTAGGCCAACCGGTAGAAGACCAGGCTGCCCCGGCGCTCGGCCAGCACGAGGTTGTGCCGGCGCAGCACGGACAGGTGCTGCGAGAGGTGCGAAGCCTCCAGCCCGGTGTCGGTGAGCAGGTCGGACACCGACAGGTCGGGGCCCGGCGCAGCGGCGAGCACCTCCAGGACCCGCACCCGCACCGGATGCGCCAGCCCCTTGAAGAGGTTCGCCTTCACCTCGTAGAGCGGTCGGTTCACGTCCGTGAACGGGTCGGAGACATCCTGGATCAGTGATTCCATAAATTCATCATGTCGCCCGGCCGCGGCGAGCACCGGAGTCGAAGGTCCCGTCCGCCCACAAAACGGATTAACCGTGGCGCAATACTCCCGATACACGCCGTGCCCCGCGCGTCAGGCGGCGCAATCCGGCCGCAACATGACACTGCGAAGCTCGTTATCGACCGAGGAGAATCGTGACCGCATTGAAGCCGCAGGCCCACCAGAGCCCCCCACCGTCACTCCGCCCGATCGTGGCACCGCTCAGCGGACTCCTCATCGCCCAGTTCGTCGCCGGGCTGAGCGCCACGATCGTGGCCACCTCGATCCCGTCCATCATGCAGGACCTGCCCGGGCCCACCGCCCACTCCACCTGGATCGTCGCAGCGACCATCCTCGGCAACACCGCCACCACACCGATCTGGGGCAAGCTCGGCGACCGGTTCAATCCCAAGCTCATTCTGCAGGCCGGCCTGATGTTCTTCGCGATCGGCTCCCTCGTCGCGGCGCTGTCGCCGAACACCACGCAGCTCATCGTGGGCCGCGCCCTGCAGGGCATCGGCCTGGGCGGCATCCTGTCGCTCGTGGTGATCGTGATCGCGGCGCTGGTCGAGCCCCGCCAGCGGGGCCGGGTGAACGCCTGGCTGAGCAGCATGCAAACCACGGCGACCCTCAGCGGGCCGGTGCTGGGCGGGCTGATCGTGCAGACTCCCGGTCTGGGCTGGCAGTGGTGCTTCCTGCTCAGCATCCCGGGCGCGCTGGCCTCGGTGATCGTGATCGCGGCGACGCTGCGCATCGTTCGCGCGCCCCATCAGCGGATGCGGGCCGACTTCGCCGGCGCCGGCCTGATCGCCCTGGGCGTCACGTCGTCGCTGGTCTGCATCTCGGCGCTGCCGAACGCGGCCACCTCGGTCTGGCTCGTCGTGGTCACGGGCGCGATCGGGGTGATCGCCCTCACCGTGGCGGTCGTCGTGGAGCTCCGGGCGGAGGACCCGATCCTGCCGCTACGCCTGCTGGCCGCCCGCATCCCGCTGCTGTGCATCACGGCGGCCTTCTTCTCGGGGACCACTCTCTTCAGCGGTTCGGTGTTCATCACCCAGTACCTGCAGTTCGGCGTGGGTCTGCCGCCGGCCACGGCCGGGCTGCTGCTCACCCCGATGGCGCTGGGAACCGTGGCAACGGCCTTCGCGGCCGGCCGATACATCAGCCGCACCGGACGGGTGCGGCCGGTCGTCGTGGTCGGCGCTCTCGCGCTGTTCACCGGCAACGCCGTGCTCTCCCAGATGCATTTCGCGCCCATCGTGATGGCCGTCATCGGCACCGTCCTGATCGCCTGCGGCCTGGGTGCGGTGATCCAGAACCTGATTCTCACCGCCCAGACCACGGTGTCGCTCCGCACCCTCGGGTCGATGAGCTCGTCCGTGTCGTTTTTCCTCTCCCTCGGCGGCACCATCGGGCTGGTGGTCCTCGGCTCCGTGCTCACGTTCCAGGTCGACACCATGCAGGCGGGCGGGTCGACCCAGTCCGAGGCGTACCTCGTGGGCATGCCGATCATCTTCGGGCTCTCGGCCCTCATGGTCGTCCCGGCGACCGCTGCAGTGCTCGCCCTCCCGGCCATCCACCTGCGTGGCGGGCAGAAGGCCGTGGCCCAGGGCCCGGGCGGCACGACCGACCCAACCGACGGCGCAATGTTTCACAGCGCGTAACACACGGTTCATCGGGCTCGTTCCGGCCCCTGCCGGGACGGTATTCGTGACGGATCCGGCGCGGGTTCGGCCGGCGTGCCCACCCGGCCGCCGTGTGTCCACCAGGTTTCCGCACCCGCGCTGAGGCGCAATAGCCCGTTAACGTTCGGGCGCTGGCTCCCGAAACAATCCCCGGCGAAGCTCGATATATCAAGCACCACCCGTGCAGGCCACTCCCACCCTCCAACGAAAGCTGAGCGCATGGTCCCTCCAGAATCGATGCCGCCGGCATCGCGCACTCTCCTCGAGGTCGACGATCTCAAGGTCACGTTCCAGGACGGCTCTATCGTCGCCGCAGAGAGCGTGAGCTTCGCGGTGCAGAAACGCGAACGGGTCGCCATCGTCGGCGAGTCCGGCTCCGGCAAGACGGCCTCGTGCATGGCCGTCGGGGGCTACGTCACCGACCCGGGCTCCCAGGTCACCGCCGGGCGGATGTCGTTCGCCGGCACCGACCTGCTGGCCCGCCGCACGCGCCGGATCCCGCGGAAGACCCCGGGCATCTCGATGATGTTCCAGGATGCGATGACCTCGCTCGACGCCGTGTGGACCGTCGGCAGCCAGCTGGTCGCCGCGCTGGCCTCCAACCCGTCCGTCACCAAGGCGGAGCGCCTGGACCGGGCCCGGTTCTGGCTCTCCCAGGTGGGCCTGCGTGACCACGACCGGGTGATGACGAGCCGGCCGTACGAACTGTCCGGCGGGATGCGACAGCGCGTCATGCTCGCCATCGCCCTGTGCGGCGACCCGCAGCTGCTCATCGCCGACGAGCCGACCTCGGCGCTGGACGCATCACTGTCGCAGGACGTGATGGAGCTCATGGTGCAGCTGACCGAACAGACCCAGGCGTCGTTGCTCATCGTCAGCCACGACATCCGCCTGTGCGAGGAGTTCGCCGACCGGATCGTCGTGATGTACCACGGGAAGGTCGTCGAGGACATCAACGCCGCCGACCTTGCCACGCAGGCCCAGCACCCGTACACGCGCGGGCTCGTGCGCTGCGTGCCGACCCTCGACAACTACCGGATCCCCCGGCTGCCGACCATCGACACCGTCGATGAGCTGCTCGGCCGGCGCGATGCCGAGTTCACTGACGCGCACGTGGGGGCCAGAGTTGCCTGAGCTGCTGGGAAGCGCCAACGCCTTCGAGAACCTGAGCGTGACCGGGGTCACCAAGCACTTCGGCTCCAAGCGCCACCCGCACGTGGCCCTCGACAACGTCGACCTCGCCGTGTCCCCGTCCTCGACCATCGGCATCGTCGGTGAATCGGGTTCGGGCAAGAGCACTCTGTCGCGGCTGATGGTCGGACTCGACCATCCCACCACGGGCACGGTCAGCCTCGACGGCACCCCCGTCCGGCAGCTCCTCGCCCGCGAGGCCACGGCCATCCGCTTTCACCGCAGCGTGCAGTACATCGCGCAGGACACCACCTCGTCGTTCGACCCGCGCCGCAGCCTGCGCGACTCGGTGCGTGCGCCGCTCCGCACCCTGTACGGCCTCGACCAGGCCGAATCCGACCGCCGGGTGGATGCGATGGTGGGCTCGCTCGGCCTCGACCCGCGGTTGGCCGATCGCCGGCCGCACCACGTCTCCGGCGGGCAACGGCAGCGTTTCGCCATCGCCAGGGCCCTGATCGTCGAGCCACGCCTGATCCTGTGCGACGAGGTCGTGTCGGCGCTGGATGTGAGCGTGCAGGGCTCGATCCTCAACCTGCTCAAGGACTACGCCGAGAGAAGCCGGGCCGCGATCGTCTTCGTCTCCCACGGACTGCCCGCCACCGCTTTCATCAGCGAGGAGATGGTGGTCATGAACACCGGCCGGATCGTGGAGCGGGGTGCGACCACCACGGTGATCGAGAACCCGCAGGATGCCTATACCCGCAAGCTCATCAACGCCTACCGGTTCGACCGGTCCGGCCGGGCCGCCGCCCTCGTCAGCGCCGGGGGCCTGTGATGAAGATCTTCGGAAAAAACCGCTGGTGGGTCACCCGGGTACTCGTGCTGCCGCTGCACATCCTCGTTTTCGCCATGCTGGCGTTCTTCCTGGTTCGCCTCATCCCCGGCGACCCGGTGCTGCAGATCCTCAAGGAGGGCACGGTCACACCGGAGGAATACGCCGCCGTGCAGGCCTCGCTCGGTCTGCAGGGCTCCATCTTCGACCAGTTCCTGCGCTACATCGTCAACCTGGCGCAACTGGACTTCGGCACCTCGATCACGTCGGGCCGGGACGTCTGGCCCGAACTGCTGGTGCGCTTCCCGATCACCCTGCAGCTCACCCTGATCGGCACCGTGTGCACGATCGTGTTCGCCTTCCTGGCCAGCTACGTGGCATCGGCGCACCCGACCGGCCTCGCGGGCCGGGTCCTGCGGTTCTACGCTCGCACGGCCGGGGCGCTGCCCGACTTCGTCCTCGGCGTCGGGTCGATCTTCCTGTTCTACATCCTGCTGCGCTGGGCGCCCGCTCCGATCGGGGTGGTCTCGGCCGCGGAAAGCCTGCCCGCGTCGGTCACCGGATTCACGCTGATCGACTCGATGTTGGCCGGCAACCTCGACATCACGGTCTCGATCCTCGCCCATCTCGCCCTGCCCGTGCTGGTGCTCACCGTGGGGTATGCCCCCCTGATCATGAAGATCCTGATCCTTTCGCTCGACGACGCGATCGATGCCCCGTCGACCCGGTTCCGGGTCGCCACCGGCGCGACCCACTCCATGGTTGTTCTCAGCATCTTCCGGAAGGCCGCACCCCCGGCCGTCGTGATCTGCGGCATGCTCTTCGGCGGCCTGCTCGGCGGATCCGTGGTCCTGGACCAGCTGTTCAGCCTCGGCGGCATCGGCCAGTACGCCGTCGCCGCGATCAGCGCCAACGACTTCCCGGTGCTCCAGGGTTTCCTCGTTCTCACCGCCGCCATCTCCCTCGTTGTCTACCTCGTGGTCGACGTGGTCAACATGTTGCTCGATCCCCGGCGTCGCCCCGGGGTAGCGGAAGGCTGATCATGACCAGAACCTCCACCATCGACCTGCTCGGACCGGGCACGCTGCCCGGCGCCGCCGGGGCGGGCTCGTCCGGCCGGCGCACCGCGCTGAGCCGCCTGCTCGTCCTGCTTCCACTCCTCCCCGCCTCCGTGTACGTGCTCCTGGCGATCATCGGCCCCCTGGTGGTGCCCTACAGCGCCACCACCGTGGTGGGCCCGTCGACCCGGCCGCCCAGCGCCGAACACTGGTTCGGCACCGACTCGGCCGGCATGGACGTCTTCTCGAGGTCGATCGCCGCAGCGCAGGTCGACCTGGCCATCGCCACGGCGGTCACGCTGCTCACGACGACCTTCGGGATTCTGATCGGGCTTTTCGCCGGCATGGGTGAGAGCAGCCGGGGTCTCTACGGGTTCGTCGCCCGCGGAACGGCCCGGGTGCTCGACCTCGCCGACGCGGTGCCGCTGATCGTCGTGGCCATGGTGGCCGTCGCGTTCTTCGGCGCGAATTCGCTGACCCTGGTCATTGTGCTCACGATCATCCTGTCGCCGAGCCCCGCCAGGCTCACCCGATCCGAGGTGCTCCGCATCCGCACCGAGGCGTACCTCGACGCCGCCAGAATCGGCGGGATGTCGGAGGCACGACTGAGCGTGCGCCACGTCCTGCCCAATGCCTCGCTTCCGGCCGTCGAGAACATGTCCGTGATCTTCGGCCTGGCCATCGCCATCGCCGCGGCCCTCGGATTCCTCGGCGTCGGCATCGCCCCGCCCACTCCGGAGTGGGGGTCGATGGTCGCCCGCGGCACGTCCGACCTCATCTCCGGCCGGTGGTGGTCCGCCGTGTTCCCGGCCGTGTTGCTCGGCGGAGCCATCGCCAGCTTCGCATTCGCCGGTGGATTCCTGGTCAAGCGCATGGGCAGATAGCCCTTCAGCGCCTTCCCGGCCTGCCGCGACAGCGGTGAGGCCAGCGTCGCCCTGCCTTCCGCAGGCTGCGCACCCCGTTCCGCCCACCCCTCCCCACCCGCGGTCCTGCCCGCATCCGAAAGGAAAACCATGTCCCACACAGCTCGCCGCCGGTCATCACGACCGGCGAAAATCCTGGCAATCGCCGTCGCCGGCGTGCTCGCCCTCACCGGCTGCGCCCCCTCCTCCGACACGGCCGCCGCCACGTCGGTGTCGGACTCGATCGTGGTCGCGGCCGCGGGTATCCCCACCTCGTGGGCGCACGACTCCGGCATCGCGTCGACGTCGAAATACGACTACATGCTCAACACGCAGGGCTTCCTGGTGCGCAACCCCTACGTCCTCAGCGACGACGGCGAAACCCTGATGCAGGACACCTCGACCTTCGAGGGCGACCTGGCCGAGAGCTACGACGTGAGCGAAGACGGTCTCACCTACACCTTCCACCTGCGCACGGATGCGGTCAGCGCGGCCGGAAACCCGCTCACCGCCGATGACGTGATCTGGTCGTACGAACGCAAGTTCAACACCGACACCAGCTCGGTCAAGTTCGTCAGCCGGCCGATCCTGTCCGACCCGGCCAGCCAGATCGCCAAGGTCGACGACCACACGGTCACGATCACCGTGGCCTCGCCCGGCTACGGCTTCACGCTGCTGGGTCTGCTGGCCAACAGCACCGGGGCCATCTTCGACTCCGTGCTGCTGAAGAGCCACGCCACGGCGGAGGACCCGTACGCGGTGGTCTGGTCGGACACCAACTACGACTCCAACTACGGCTTCGGTCCGTACATGGTCGAGAGCGTTTCCGGCGACACCGAGATGGTGCTGGTCACCAACCCGAACCACTTCGGCGACGCCCCGGAGATCTCGAAGATCACCTACAAGGTGATCGCCGATCCCGGCACGCGGGCGACGGCGCTGAAGAACGGCGAGGTGCAGGTGGCCTTCGGCCTCCGCTCGATCGACTCCGCCGACATGCTCAGCGACGACAGCCTCGCCGTGCCGGACAACACCTTCTCCAACCAGCTTCTGATGATGCCGCTGGTCACCAATAAGGCCCCGTTCAACAACGAGCTGGTGCGCCGGGCGTTCGCCTACGCGGTGCCGTACGACCAGATCATCGAGAACGTGTACTCCGGCCGCGCGACGAAGGCCGACAGCCTGCTCGACCCCACCCTCGCCGGCTACGACGACACCGGGATGACCACGTACACCTACGACACCGACAAGGCGCAGGATCTCCTTGCCGAGGCCGGAATGGAAGACGGCGTCTCGTTCACCCTGACCTACCCGTCCGGCACTCCCGACATCGCGGACGCCGCCATCCAGATTCAGAGCCTGGCCGCCGACGCCGGGTTCACCGTCACCCTCGAGGAGCTGCCGGTCGCGGCGTTCACCGCGGGCCGTGCGGCCGGGGAGTACCAGTCGGTGCTGCTGCGGGACGGCGCGATCGTGCAGGCACCCTCCTACGTGATCTCGTTGTTCACCGGTCAGGGCGCCACGACCAACTACTCCAAGTGGGAGGTCCCGGAGTTCTACGCCGCCGTTGACGCCGCCATCGCCGTCGGCGACCCGGCGACAGAGGCCGGCGGCAAGGCCTGGAACGCCGCCGAGCGGATTCTGTGGGAGCAGGAGCCGATCGTCTTCATCGCCAAGCCGAAGTCCAACTGGGCTGTCTCATCCGGTCTCGTCGGGGCGGCGTACCGCACCGACGCCGTGCTCGACTTCGCGTCGATCACGCTCAAGTAATCCCCGCACCACACCACACACAGAAGCGGGGTGGGCCCGGATGTTCCGGGCCCACCCCGGCAGACGACTTGCACAACAACGAATGAGGAGCGCTCCAAATGGTTAACAAGATGCACCTGGGCTGGTTCATGAACTTCAGCCGGTCAACGGCGTGGAACAGCCCGTGGGTCCTCGAGGAGGAAGCGCGCAGCTGGATGAACGGCGATTACCACATCGACTGGGTGCGGTCGATGGAGCGGGCGTGTTTCGACTTCGCGATGCTCGAAGACTCCTCCATGGTGGCGGACGGCTACGGCGGGTCGATGGAAATCGACCTCAAGTACTCCCTCTACGCCCCCAAGGGGGACCCGCTGAGCATCGCGCCGGTGCTGGCCAAGGCGACCGAGCACATCGGGATCGTCTCCACCGCCTCCACGTCCTTCTACCCGCCGTTCCTGTTGGCGCGTGCGATGGCGACGATCGACCACATCAGCGAGGGCCGGGCCGGCTGGAACATCGTCACCTCCAGCGAGGACCGCGCGGCCCAGAACTTCAACCTCGAGAAGCTGTACGAGCACGACACCCGCTACGAGATGGCGGATGAGTTCATCGAGGTCGTCGAGGGCCTCTGGAACTCCTGGGACACCGACGCCCTCGTGATGGACCGCTCCACCAACACATACGTCGACCACAGGAAAGTGCGACCGATCAACCACGTGGGCAAGTACTACCAGGTGCGCGGGCCCCTCAACGTGCTGCCGTCGCCGCAGGGCCGCCCGGTCTACTGCCAGGCCGGTGGGTCACCGCGCGGCCGGCAGTTCGCCGCCGCCCATGCCGACACCATCATCTGCGCCGCCCAGGGTGTCGAAGACATGCGTGAGTTCCGCGACGACATCCGCACCCGCATGAAGGCTCTGGGCCGCAACCCCGACGACTGCAAGGTGATGTACGTGGTGATGCCGGTGCTCGGCGAAACCCAGGCCGATGCGGACCGCAAGTACGAGGAGATGAAGCACCCCAGCGACGCCGGCACGGAGATCGCCCTGGCCCACATGGGCGCGCTGACCGAGATCGACTTCTCCACCATCGCCCACGACAAGCCGTTCCCCGAGCTCACCACGAACGGGCACCGCACCACGTTGGAGAAATTCCTCAAACTGGGCAAGACCCCCCGCGAGGCGGCCGGCAACTGGGGCATCCGCTACACCGACCCCACCTTCGTCGGCACCCCCGAGAAGGTCGCCTTCGAGATGGGCCGGGTCTTCGACGAGGTCGGCGGCGACGGCTTCCTGCTCACCGGCGGCGGGTCCCGCCGCGCGATCGCCGAGATCACCGATGGACTGGTCGGTGCACTGCAGCAGCAGGGCCGCTCCCGTACCCGGTACGAGCACAAGCTCTTCCGCGACAACCTGCTCGAGTTCTAGGAGCTGACGAGGTGTCCAAAAAAATGCACCTGGGCTGGTTCACCAACTACCTGCCCCCCTCGTGGAACCGCACCTTCTCCGGCCGCGCCGCCGACAGCTGGGCATCCGGCGACTTCCACATCAACCTGGCCCGGCGCCTCGAGGAGGGGCGGCTGGACTACCTGCTGCTGGAGGACTCGAGTTACGTGTCGAACACCTACGGCGGTGATTTCGACCTGGAGCTCGCACAGATGGCCCGAGCGCCGAAGAACGATCCGATGCCCCTCGCCGCCGCGATCTCGCGGGAAACCCGACACCTCGGCCTCATCGCGACCGGCAACACGACGTTCTATCCGCCGTACCTGCTCGCCCGGCTGATCTCGACCCTGGATCACATCAGCAAGGGCCGGAGCGGGTGGAATGTGGTGACCGGGGCACCCAACCAGGCCCTGGCCAACTTCGGGCTCGATACCGACGAGAACCTGCTCGACTCGGCGAGCGCGCACGACCGCCGGTACGACATGGCCGACGAGTTCGTCGCCCTCGTCACCAAATTGTGGGAGTCCTGGGAGGAGGACGCGGTCATCACCGACCGGGAGAACGACCGCTACATCGACGCGAGCAAGGTGCACACCGTCGACCATCGTGGTGAGTTCTACGCGTCCCGCGGCCCCCTCAATACGACGCCCAGCCCGCAGTACCGGCCGGTGATCTGCCAGGCCGGCGGTTCCCCGCGCGGCATCAGGTTCGCCGCGAAGTACGCCCAGACCATCGTTGCCATCCCCAAGGGTGTCGAGCATATGCGCGAGTACTGCGACAGTGTGCACCGCGAGATGGAGGCCATCGGCCGGGACCCGGACAGCTGCAAGATCATGTTCCTCGTCTCGCCGGTCATCGGCGAAACGGATGCGGAGGCCGACCAGCGCCGGGCCACGGAAATGGGGCGCACGGACGAGCGGATCAGGCAGCGGCTGGCTCTCATGTCCGGCGGGGAGGAGGACTACTCCCGGTATCCCCTCGACAGCCCGCTGCCGGAGTTCGCCGACAACGGGCAGAGCATCACGAACACCTTCGTACGGCTCAACCGGGGGAAGCTGTTCTCCGACGCGCTGGCCCAGGACAACACCGAGAGTGTTGAACTGGTCGGCAGCCCCGCAACCGTGGCCGAGCGGATGAGTGAGATCACCGACGCGACCGGCGGCGACGGCTTCCTCTTCTACTCCGGAAGCGGTCAGCTCACCATGCGGTACGTCGACGAGATCATCGACGGTCTGGTGCCGGCCCTGCAGCGCGGGGGCGTCGCCCGCACCGAGTATTCGGCGAGCACGCTCACCGGTCACCTGTCGGAGTTCTGATCGTGCTGCCCGATCGTGTCGTGGGGCACGCCGGGCCGCCCCGGCGAAGCGTCTGAGGAGGATGCCTGACATGGCCCAGATCCGCGATGAAGATCGCTCGGCGTTCCGTCGTGCGGCCGCCGCGCGGATCTCGGGCGAGATCAAGCAGAGCGAGGCCCGGCGGGTGTACGCGTTGCTGCGCACGGCGATCAGAACAAGGGTCGTTCACACCGGGGAGCTTCTCGTCGAGGCCACCCTGATGCGGCAGTTCGCGACCACCCGGCGGGCCGTGCGCGGCGCGCTGTCCCAGCTCGCCGACGACGGGCTGGTCGAGCGGATGCCGCGGCTCGGCACGAAGGTCCGAGACATCTTCGAGGGCGTCGAGATCGGGCTGCCGGGTGGCGCACGTGACCGCTTCGACATCGGGCTGCCCTCCGACACCAGTGAAACCTACAGCGTCGACCCGATCTATGCCGAGGTGGTACCCGGCTCCCCCGTCATCCGGGCTCAGCTGGACCTCGACCCCACCGCGTCGGTGTCGATGGCGGAATACCTGATCCGGTCGGCCAAGGGGCCGTTCTGCGTCGAGACCTGTTACTGGGCACCCGACGTGGCCCCGCGGGTGCCGTTCGTGGCCGACCGGGGCGACGACCTGCCGTCATCGTTCGAACGGCACTTCGGTCTGCCGCTGATGCGAAGTTCCACCTCCGTTGAGGCGATCCAGGGCGACGAGAACACCTGTGCGCTCCTCGGCCTGGCGCCGGCTGCGCCGCTGCTGCTCAGCGAAAAGGTGCTGTACGACACGAACAACGTGCCGCGTGAGCTGCAGTACATCTACTACGCGGCCAGCCGCGCCTACTTCAGTTCCCGCACGAGCTACCGCTGATCGGCGAATTACTCCGCGTTCGGGTCCGCGACGGTGGCTGCCTCGGCGGTGGCGGGCAGGTTGCGGTGCGTGCGCCAGAAGTACTCGCGCTTCAGGCTCTCCCAGCGGGGGGCGGTGACGGCGTTTGCCGAGGTCGTCTTGGTGTCGGACACGAGGGGCTCTATCTTTCTTAGGACATACATTCACTCGGACGAGCGGCGTTCGTCTGCGTGAGGCAGGGCGTCAATCAAAGTGAAAAAGCCGTGAAGTGCGTGGCGCCACTGTCGGTGGGTTCGGTCACCATCGACCAGCTCGGCCCTGGTGAATTCTTGAGGCCGTGAAACCAGTCTAGAAACCCGGCATCCGCCCCGACAGGGACCAAAGTCCCCATTCAAGACCGCTCGGCACCCGTCGGCGTTGATGATTCAGCACATACCGAGGTGGAGGGGGCAGAATGTACGCGGCCCGAACCGAACTGGAGATTTCTGCGTGCGCACTGTTCCTACTTTTCTTACCCTGACGGCGATTGCCGCCATCGCCCTCACCGGATGCGCTGCGTCGCCTGAGACGGAGGCGACGCCGTCGGCTACTGCAGCCGCCATCTCGTGCACCGACCCTGGGACCACCTCTGACGCGGTCACGGTCACGGGCGAGGCCGACGTGGAGCCGACCGTCACCTTCGAGAGCCCTCTGGCCGCGAAGGTGACCGAGCGCACCGTCGTCAGCGAGGGCACCGGCGACGCCGTCAAGCAGGGCGACTCCATCTCCATCGCCTACACCGCATACAACGCCACCTCGGGCGCCAAGCTCTCGGCCGGGGGTTACGGTGACGACCTCAACCTCCTCGCGGTCAATGTGCTTCCCGCTCAGACCTCGATCGTCGGCCTGCTGAAGGGTGTGGCCTGCTCCAACATCGGCGACCGCATCGCCGTGGTCATCCCGCCCGCCGATGGATTCGGTGCGCAGGGCAACGCTCAAATGGGCGTGGCCGCCACCGACCAGATGCTCTTCGTGATCGACATCAAGGAGAAGCTCCCCACCCGCGCCTGGGGTGAAGACCAGGATCCCTCGGGCGACTTCCCCGAGGTGAAACTCGCCAAGAACGGTGAGCCCAGCGTGAGCGTGCCGAAGTCCGACCCGCCCGCCGACCTCGCGGTCGAGGTGCTCAAGAAGGGCGACGGCGCGGTTCTCACCGCAGAGTCCAACATGACGATGCAGTACAACGGCACTATCTGGGCCGACGGCCGGGAGTTCGACACGAGCTGGGACTCCGGCCCCGCGACCTACCCGCTGTCGAACATGATTGCCGGCTTCACTCAGGGCCTGGTCGGGCAAACCGTCGGCTCGCAGGTGCTCATCGTGGTCCCCCCGGGCGCGTTGGGCTACGAGGGCGGCAACGACCAGGCGGGAATCAGCGATACGGACTCGCTCGTCTTCGTCGTCGACATCCTCGCCGCCGCCTAACACCGCTCGCGCCCAGCCCCGCTGGTCGAACCCGCCCCCACGCTGCATCCGTAGTGTTCGCGGCGGCCTCGACCGGCGGGGCTGTGTCGTGCCGTGCCCAGTTGGTGCACAGAGATTCCGGCTATTCTCTTTTTCAGACCGCTCTCTGCGGTTCCGGACGACGGTTCAGTACCCGGCACGCGACAAGACTGGCCACAGGAGTGCTGTCATGTCGTGGATCATTTTGATCATTTCCGGAGTTCTCGAAGCCGTCTGGGCCACCGCCCTGGGCAAGTCAGAAGGCTTCACCAAGCTGTGGCCCACCGTGATCTTCGGTGTCGGGCTGGTGCTCAGCATGGGCGGCCTGGCGATGGCGATGCGCACCATCCCCATCGGAACCGCCTACGCGGTGTGGGTGGGAATCGGAGCCGCGCTGACGGTGCTCTACGCCATGATCTTCGGCGGGGAGCCGGCCTCCCTCATCAAGATCCTGCTCATCCTGGGCCTCGTCGGCTGCGTCATCGGCCTCAAGCTCGTCGACGGCATCCACTAGCCCAGCGCCCCGCCCAGCGCATCGCGCCCCGCCCGCTGGTCGGGCCCGTCGAGCCCCCGCGACGTGCGCGTGTGTGTCGCGCCCCGTCGTTGGTCGAGCTTGTCGCGCCCGCGTGACGTGCGCATGTGTCGCGCCCCGTCGTTGGTCGAGCCTGTCGAGACCCCGTGACGTGCGCATGTGTCGCGCCCCCGTCGTTGGTCGAGCCTGTCGAGACCCCGCGACGTGCGCAAGTGTCGCGCCCCGTCGTTGGTCGAGCTTGTCGAGACCTCGTGACGTGCGTGTGTGTCGCGCCCAAGGCGCCAGCTAAGCGGATGAGTGGGCTGCCGCGACCTCCGGGGATCGTCTCACCGGGTCTCGACAAGCTCGACCAGCGCAAGGCGGTTGCGCCGGTCGTCAGTGGTCGTGTTCTTCGTGGGCGGCGGCGCTCTTGCTGCGCAGGCGGATCAGCTTCTGGCCGGGGTCGACTGTCGCCGGTGGCCGCAGCCAGTACACGCCCTGGTGTTCGAGGATTTGCCAGCCCTGGTTGTGTAACAGCAGGTGGTGTGGCGGGCAGAGCAGAACACCCAGGCGGATATCAGTGCTGCCGTGGTCGCGTTGCCACTGCTCGAGATGGTGCGCTTCGGTGCGGGAGGGTGGTCTGTCGCAGTCGCCCCACATGCACCCGCCGTCGCGGGCGGCCAACGCCACCCGTTGCGCCTGGCTGAACACCCGTTCTTCGCGGCCGAGGTTCAACGGTTGCCCGTTCGAATCGAAGGTGACCTCGACGGTTCCGGAGGTGCAGATCAACCGGTCGAGGGTTTCCCGGGAGACCGGAGCGGGGTTGCCTTCGATGAAGCCGTGACCGGTGCCGTCGGGGATTTTCACCAGGGCCTCGGTCGGGTCCGGCACGGCCCCGGGCGGGGCCGCGGTTGCCGGTCGCTCGGTTTGTCCGGTCGAGCCGTCGGTCTGTGCGGTCGTCGGGTCGGCCGGTCCGCCGGTCTGCTTGGCCCGTCCGGCGGTCTGGCCCGTTCCGCCGCGTGGTGTCGCCGTGGTCAGCACCCGCACGGCGGGGGTGCGGCCGCCGAGCATCCGGTTCGGGTTCACCGCGGTGCCGGCCTTGAGGAGTTCCAGGAACGCGTCTGCGGTGAGTTGGTCGGTGCTGCGCGGGTCGTCCTGCATGGCTTTGGCCCAGGCGGCGCGGTCCGGGTCGACGAACCGGACCCCGCCGCGGCGGGGACCGGTGAGGCTGTCGTATAGATCAAGAATGTACTGGCCCTGTTCCGGCGGGAAGAGGCCGTGCAGGTGGACTTGGCCGGTGTCGATTTTCCAGACCTTGAGGTATCGGTCGTCCCAGGCTTTCTGCTCCCGCACCTTGATGCCGGCTTCATCCAACGAATCCCGCATCCGCCGGGCCCGCTTCAGCAGCTGATCCACACCCATCGTGGGCGCTTCGGCCAGCAGCGTCTGCACGGCGCCGGCTAATTTCTCGGCGGTGACAACGGTGTCGATGTCGCCGAGGCCGGTGCGGATCGCGTGCGCTGCCGCGACGGAGAGCGCCCCGGTGGCGGTAGCGCGGGAGATCGGGGTGAACCAGGGGAGGGCGGCGGGTTCCAGGCCGTCGAGGACGCCCAGCAGCGTGCCCGGCCGGTCCTGGTCGTCCACACCATCCACACCGCCAACTCGATCGGCCTCGTCGAGAAGGCGCCGCGCTTGCTCCCCAGCGGCGGCCGCGTCGGCGGCTTCGGTGTCGGCGAGCATCCGGCCCACACCGACGAGTTTCTGGGCGTCTTTGCGAGTGACCCCGGTCATGGTTTGGATCAACTCATCGGGGCTGAGGAAACCCTGCTGCGCGGCCAGGCCCTGCTGGCCGAGCTCCGGGCGGGAGCGGTGCGCGAGGGCTTTGGCCATCCACGCCTGCCGGGTTTCCACCAACCGGCCCAACCGCGCGAGCTCGCGTTGACCCGCGAGGAGCTCCGCGTCGGAGAGGGCGTCGTAGTCGGTGCTGCACGAGCCCAAATGCTCGACCGCTTCCACCGCGGCGACCAGTGAATCAGCGGCCACACCCGCCTCCGGCGCGGCGTCGAACGCCGGGCCGGAGGTGAACGTGTCTGCGATGGTTGACATGCAGACAATGTAGCCCGATGTCGTAGGTTTGTCTGCCCATAAATCAGGCTGTGGATAAGTTTTTTCAGGGCGCGATCAGCAGCTGGATCTCGACCACGTCACCGAGCTCGAGCCCCTCGCGTTCGCGCAGCGATTTCTTGAGCGGCACTATGTAGCCGCCGTCTTTGGGCCACAGCGAGGTCGTCGTGTCGGTGCGTCCGATGCGGACCGTGACCGGAATCATCCCCCAGCCGTAGGTGATCGCGGGCGCGAGTTCGGCGAGAACGGCACTCTCGTTTACTGTCACGGTCACGAAATGGAACGGCGACGGCCCACGCCAGTACCAGATCTCTCCCCGGAACCGGATCTCCATAGGCTCACGCTAGCTGTCGCGCCCGTCGAGCGACAGTGCGCTGTCGCGACAGAGGCGGTCGAGTCAGACGGCCAACGGCGGCCGCTGCATGTCCTCGCCCACGGCCTCCGCCGGGTCGGTGCCGACGAAGACCAGGTGGTTCTGGGCATCCACGTGCACCACCGTTGGCACGTACGCCCTCGCCTTCTTGGTGCCCATCTGGGCGTAGGAGATGATGATGACCAGGTCACCCTCGTGCGCCATCCGCGCCGCCGCACCATTCACGCCGATCACGCCGCTGCCTCGTTCGCCCGCGATCAGATAGGTCTCGAAGCGGGCGCCGTTGTTGACGTTCACGATGCTCACCAGCTCGCCGGGCAGCAGGTCGGCGGCGTCGAGCAGATCGAGGTCGACCGTCAGCGACCCCACGTAGTGCAGGGCGGAGTGCGTCACCGTGGCGCGGTGGATCTTGGACTTGAACATGGTGCGTCGCATGAGCGCGGGCCTTTCCGTAAATCAACTTCTCCACGATACGGGTCCGCCGCACCCGGGCCGAATGTCAGGGGGTCGAACTAGAGTCGTTTGGATGCCCAACTCTGTCGACGCCCCGCCCATCACCGACCCCATCAGCGCCGGTTCCGCCCTCGAGTCACACCCGGGCGCCGACGGCTTCGTGCGTGTACGCGGCGCCCGCGAGAACAACCTGCGAGACGTGAACGTGGATGTGCCGCGGGACGCGATTGTCGCCTTCACCGGTGTTTCCGGTTCCGGCAAGTCCTCGCTGGCGTTCGGCACCATCTTCGCCGAGGCCCAGCGCCGGTTCTTCGAGTCCGTGGCGCCGTACGCCCGCCGCCTCATCCAGCAGGGTCACACCCCGCACGTGGACCTCATCACCGGCCTGCCGCCGGCCGTGGCGCTGCAGCAGCGGCGCGGCTCGCCCAGCTCGCGCTCCTCGGTGGGCACCGTCACCACGCTGTCCAACTCGATGCGGATGCTGTACTCCCGCGCCGGCACCTACCCGGCCGGGTCCGACCTGCGTCTGGACTCCGACGCCTTTTCCCCCAACACCGCCACCGGCGCCTGCCCGGAGTGTCACGGCCTCGGCATCTCGCACACCGTCACCGAGCCACTGCTGGTGCCCGATCCGAGCCTGAGCATCCGCGACGGCGCCATTGCGGCCTGGCCCGGCGCCTGGCAGGGCAAGAACCTGCGCGACGTGACCGCCGGTCTCGGTCACGACATCGACGTGCCCTGGTCCTCCCTCCCCCGCGAATCACGCGATTGGCTCCTCTATACCGAGGAGCAGCCGATCGTGGAGGTCACCCCACAGCGCGACCGGGTGGCCAAGCCGTACAAGGGCCGCTTCTGGAGCGCCAAGAGCTTCGTCATGCACACCCTCAACGATTCGAAGAGCGCGCAGATGCGCCAGAAGGTTCTCGCGTTCGTGGAGACCGGTCCCTGCCAACTCTGCGGCGGCAGCGGCCTCAAGAAGGACGCCCTGGCCGTGCTTTTCGCCGGCCGACCCATCAACGAACTCAATGCCCTCACCCTGATCGAACTCGCCGAGGTGCTGCGTCCCACCGCCGAACTCGTCGGGGCGACCGGGTCGCACCGTTCCGCACAGTCCGGCGAGGTCACCGAGGTGGCCGTCACCGTCGCCGGCGACCTGGTGCGCCGGCTGACCGTGCTCGTGGACCTGGGCCTGGGCTACCTCAGCCTCAACCGCGCCACCCCCACCCTCTCGCCGGGCGAGATGCAGCGTCTGCGCATCGCCACCCAGCTGCGCAGCGGCCTGTTCGGGGTGATCTACGTGCTCGACGAACCGTCCGCCGGGCTGCACCCCGCCGACGCCGAACCGCTGCTGGTGGTGCTCGAACAGCTCAAGGCATCCGGCAACTCGGTGTTCGTGGTCGAACACAACATGGACGTCGTGCGCCGCGCCGACTGGCTCGTCGACGTGGGCCCGCGCGCCGGCGACGGCGGCGGCGAGGTGCTCTACAGCGGACCGGTGGCCGGGCTGGCCGAGATCGACGACTCGGTCACCCGCGGCTACCTCTTCCCGGCCGCCGCAGCCGAGACTGCGCCCGTGCAGCGCGAGCCGGCCTCGTGGCTCGGCCTCACCGGCGTCACCCGGCACAACCTGGTGGACCTCGACGTATCGGTGCCGCTCGGCGTCTTCACCGCGGTCACCGGCGTCTCGGGCTCCGGCAAGTCGACCCTGGTGAGCAAGGTGCTGGCGGATGCGGTGGGCCGGGAGCTGCGTCAGGGCTCGGTCGACGCCACCCCGGCCGGCGGCACCGACGACAGCGCCGAGCAGCCAACCGACGAGGACGAGGCCGGCGCCGACCGGGCTACCACGGTGGTCGAGGCGATCACCGGCGCCGGCGCCATCGACCGGCTGGTGCGCGTGGACCAGAAGCCCATCGGCCGCACCCCGCGCTCCAACCTCGCCACCTACACGGGCCTGTTCGACGCGGTGCGCTCCACCTACGCGGCAACGGATGCGGCCAAGGCCGCCGGCTTCGGTGCCGGCCGGTTCTCCTTCAACGTGGCCGGCGGCCGCTGCGACACCTGCCAGGGCGAGGGCTTCGTCGCCGTCGAGCTGCTCTTCCTGCCGGGCAGCTACGCGCCCTGCCCCGCCTGCGACGGCTCGCGCTACAACGCCGAGACCCTCGCGGTGCTCTACAACGGCAAGTCGGTCGCCGACGTGCTCGGCCTGACCGTCGACGCGGCCGCCGAGTTCCTCGCCGACGTGCCCAGCGCCGCCCGCAGCCTCGCGACTCTGCGCGAGGTGGGCCTGGGCTACCTGCGTCTGGGCCAGCCCGCCACCGAGCTCTCCGGCGGCGAGGCGCAGCGCATCAAGCTCGCCACCGAACTGCAGCGCGCCCGCCGCGGGCACACGCTGTACCTGCTCGACGAGCCCACCACCGGCCTGCACCCCGCCGACGTGGACCTGCTGATGACCCAACTGAGCCGCCTCGTCGACGCCGGCAACACCGTGGTCGTCGTCGAACACGACATGGGCGTGGTGGCCGCGGCCGACTGGGTCATCGACCTGGGCCCCTCCGGCGGCAGCGCCGGTGGGCGCATCGTGGCCGAGGGCACCCCGGCCACCGTGGCGGCGCATCCGCACAGCCGCACGGCGCCGTACCTCGCGGAACGCTTGGAGCCAGCTGTGTAAAGGGCTCCCGCCCCGGTCAAACGGGACTTTAGGCCCCATTCCCGGCTCAGCGCCGATTCTAAGCTGAGCCGGGAGTTGAGAAAATGAAGCGCAGCACGCTGTTCCGCCGGCCCGTCCCCGCACCGCTCGACACGAGTAGGCAGGGCGACTTCGCCTATCTGGAACCCGGCGAGGTCTACCTCGATGCCGCCTGCCAGAGCCTGCGCCCGCAGCCGGTGATCGACGCCATCGCCGACTACTACACGACCTACAACGCCTGCGGCGGGCGGGTAAAATACGCCTGGGGCCAGAAGGTCGATCGCGCCGTGGCCGACACCCGAACGGCCGTACTCGGCCTGCTCCGCCTCTCGGCCAGGAGCTACGCGGTCTCCTTCACCCTCAACACCACCTACGGCCTCAACCTGCTGCTGCAGCAGCTGCCGGGCGGCCGCTTCGACCGGGTCGTCACCAGCCACATCGAGCACAACTCGGTCTTCCTGCCCACCATCACCGCCGCCCGCCGGCTCGGCCTGCCGCGCCTGGTGCTCGACCGGGCCGCCGACGGCGCCCTGCTCTACGAACCGGCCCAGCTGGAGAAGGCCGTGGTGGTGGTCAACGCCGCCTCCAACATCGACGGCCGCCAGCTCACCAACCTCGCCGATCTCGTGCGCGACACCCACGCCCGCGGTGGCATCGTGATCGTCGACGCCGCGCAGGCCATGGGCCACGCTCGCGGGTTGCTGCAGAAGACCGAGGCTGATGCGGTCTGCTTCTCCGCCCACAAGATGTACGGTGCCAGCCTCGGCGTCGTCGTCGCCCGGCACGAGCTGCTCGCCTCCCTCGAACTCAGCTTCGTGGGCGGCGGCATGGTGCAGGATGTGCGCGAAGAGGACTTCGACCTCGTGCAGGGCGATCCCGCGGCACTGCTCGAACCGGGCCTGCAGGCCTGGGGTGAGATCATCGCCCTCGGTCGCGCCATCGCGTGGCTCGGCGACACCCGGCCGGGCGGCCTAGCCCCGGCCGAACACCTCGCGGCGCTCTCGATGCGGCTCTATGACGGCCTGGCCGAGATCCCCGGACTCACCCTGCTGAACACCGGCCCCAGCCCCGTGGTCAGCGTCCACGCCGCCACGCAGGACGCCCACCGGCTCGCGGTCTTCCTGTCGCATTCGCAGGTCTCCGTGCGCAGCGGCTACTTCTGCGCCCACCACTACCTCAAGGAGCAGCTCGGACTGCCCCCGCTGTTGCGGTTCTCCCTCGGCCTGCACTCGACCGTGTCGGACATCGACACGGCTACCCAGACCCTCACCCGGCTGCTGAAAGGCCTCTCCTAAGTGTTCTGCATCGCCGCCTTCATCGTCCTGGTCGTCATGGCCGCCTTCTCCGCCCGCTACCGACGCTATGTCGGCACGGCCTGGAACTGCGTCTGGCGCCGGGTCACCTTCCGGCCCTGCGACACCACGTTCAAACAGGACGTCAAGGACCACCTGCTCGCCCCGATCGCCGCCCGGCGGCCCGGGCTGGTGCGCCCGGCCAGTATCACCCTCGAGATCCTCGCGGTCCTGGTGATCCTGACCACCATCTGGTCCGGTTACACGGTGGTGAAAAGCGCCGTGAACCTGTACGTCTACGGCACCTGCAACAAGCAGGACTCCGCATCCTGCACCCTGGGCGCCGAGGCCTGCTCCATCCCGGATGAGACGCCGGGCTTCATCGAATCGCTGGGCGCCTTCGACGTGATCGGCGCGTTCGGCAACGAGTTCGCCAGCCTGGGCGAGACGTTCGCGGCCATCCCCGCCCGGTTCCAGACCTGGACCGCCGAGGACTACCTGCCCGCCGACGCCACCTTTTTCGCCCAAGACGCCGCGAACCCGGTCGCGCTCGAGGTCATCGACCCGGGCTGCACCTTCTGCCGGGCGCTGTTCCTCAACATCGAGGAATCCGGTTTCGAGTCCGACTACAACCTCACCTACATCGCGTACCCGATCAATGGCACCGACGGCTACAAGTTCCCCAACTCGCTCCTGGTGACGCAGTACCTCGAGGCCCTCCGGCTGCATCCGCTGGACGGCGCGGAAACCCCGGTCGACTGGCAGATCCTCGAGCGCATCTTCACCGAGAAGGCCGAGACGGGCCTGCCCTGGCAGGACACCATCAACAAGATGGATGCGCGCGAGGCCACCGACACCCTGGTGGGCTGGCTGGGCGAGTTCGGCCTCTCCGCCGAGCAGATCGACGTGGTCGTGGCCGAGGCCGGCTCCGACGCCGTCACCGAGGTGATCGCGGCCAACAAGACCATCGTTGAAGACAAGATCAACACCATCAAAATCCCCACGATCATCTTCAACGGCCGCCGCCACGACGGCCTGGTCTCGGTCGACGGCCTGCAGTAGCCGCGCCCGCCCCGCGAGACGCAACCAGCTCCGCCGGTCGAGCTTGTCGAGACCCCGCGAGACGACCTACGGATGCGCAGCACAACACCCGCGCACCTCACCAGGTCTCGACAAGCTCGACCAACGATCGGGCGAGACCACCCACGAGACGCAACCAGCTCCGCCGGTCGAGCTTGTCGAGACCCCGCGAGACGACCTACGGATGCGCAGCACAACACCCGCGCACCTCACCAGGTCTCGACAAGCTCGACCAACGATCAGGCAAGACGACCCACGGACGCGCAGCACAACACCCGCGCACGTCACCAGGTCTCGACAAGCTCGACCAACGATCGGGCAAGACGACCCACGAGACGCAACCAGCTCCGCCGGTCGAGCTTGTCGAGACCCCGCGAGACGACCTCCGGACGCGCGACACAATACCCACGCACGTCACCAGGTCTCGACAAGCTCGACCAACGATCGGGCGAGACGACCTACAGGACGCAACCAGCTCCGCCGGTCGAGCTTGTCGAGACCCCGCGAGACGACCTCCGGATGCGCGGAGGGGTGGCATAGTGGCCGCAGACACCGAGGGAGACCCGATGACCGAGTGGCGCATCCGTGACTTTCACGCCGACGACCTCGACGGCATCCTGCGGCTCTGGGAGGAGGTCACCGCCTCGCGCACCGACCCGGTCTACGCGCTGTCCGAGGTGCTCGCCTCCTGCCAGAAGGACGATGCCGTGGTGGCCGTGCACGGCGACGAGGTGGTCGGCGCCGCGGTCGGCCGGGCCGCGCACGCTCAGGGCTGGATCGTGTTCCTCGCCACCACCAAACCGTGGCAGAGCCGCGGCATCGGGTCGGCCCTGCTCGCGGCCCTGGAAAGACGGATGGCGCCGCACGGCCTGACCAAACTCTCGGCGCTGATGCCGGAGGCCGCCACCCGGGTCGACGCGTTCCTCAACCGCGGCTTCGAGATCAAGAACCACCTCAGCTACTTCGAGCGCCGCATCCCGGTGCAGGGCGAGGAGATCCGGGCCCTGGCCGACCTCGGCGGACGCATCCTGCCCCGGGACCTGTGGGCCGGCGTGGGCGGGATGGTGCGGGAGAAGGAACTACTCGAGCGGCGCCTGGTGATGCCGCTGGCCCGGCCGGAGATGGCCGACCGGTACGGTGTCGTGCCGCCGAAGGCCGTGGTGCTCTTCGGCCCACCGGGCACCGGCAAGACCACGTTTGCCAAGGCCATCGCGTCCCGGCTGGACTGGCCGTTCGTCGAGGTGTTCCCGTCCCGGCTGTCCACGGATCCGCAGGGGCTGGCCGGGGCGCTGCGGGAGACGTTTCACCGTATCGACGACCTCGACCACGCCGTGGTCTTCATCGACGAGGTCGAGGAGATCGCCGCCCGGCGCGGCGGCGAACCACCCTCGCCGTTGCAGGGGGTCACCAATGAGCTGCTCAAGCTCATCCCGGCGTTCCGCGAGCAGTCCGGGCGGCTACTCGTCTGCGCCACGAACTTCATCCGCACGCTCGACTCGGCGTTCCTGCGGCACGGCCGGTTCGACTACGTCGTACCGATCGGGCTGCCGGATGCCGCGGCACGGCAGGCGATCTGGGAGCGTTACATCCCGGCTGCCGTGACCGGCACCGTCGACCTCGCGGCCCTCGTCGCGGCCAGCGACGGGTTCTCGCCCGCCGACATCGAGTACGCCGCCCGCCGGGCCTCGCAGCAGGCACTCGAGGACGCCCTCTCCGCCGGCGCCGACGAGTCCGCCCCCGGCGGGCCCGGCACCTCGGACTACCTGACCGGCATCCGCGGCACCCGCACCACGGTCTCACCGCAGGTGGCCGCCGAGTTCCTCGAGGACATCGCCCGACTCGCCCGGCTCTAAGCCCGCGAACCGTGAGCAGAACCCCAGGAATCCCGGGTTTTCGGGGCCCAGGTCACGGCTCGCGGGTGGGCTGGGCCTCCTGCACGAACTCGTTCAGGGTGGCCTCAAGGGTGGCGTAGGCCGCGCGGTAGGCGGCATCCTCGTCGGCCGACACGATGGCGTCGGCCAGGTCGTTGTGCCGGTGGGCGGATGCGGGCGTGTAGTCGGTGATCGTCAGGCGTTTCTCCTGCTCGCGGGTGCGCAGCAGCGCCTCGACGGTCTTGGCGAAGTGCCCGATCACGGCGTTTCCCGAGCCCTGAAGGATGAGGGTGTGGAATTCCACATCCGCCTCGAGGTAGGCGCGGCCGTCGCGCGCCCGGTCGGCCTGCACCATCACGGCGGCGCTCCGGGCCACGGCAGCCCGCTGGTCGGGCGTCATCAGCCGGGCGCTCAGCCGCGCCGCCACCGGCTCGATGCCCAGGCGCACCTCGAGCATCTCCCGCATCTGGGCGAAATAGTCGCCCTGGCCGCGCCACTGGATCACCTGCGGGTTCACCAGGTCCCACGCCCGGCGCGGCAGAACCTGGGTGCCCACGCGCTGGCGCGGCTCCACCAGGCCGGCGGACTGCAGCACCCGCATGGCCTCGCGCAGCACCGAGCGCGACACGGTGAAACGTTCGCTGAGCCTGTCCAGATTGAGGATGTCGCCGGCGGCGAAAGTGCCGTCCACGATCTCCTGCCCAAGGGTGTTCACCACCTGGGAGTGCAAACCCCGGTCACGCCAGGTATCGCCGCCGAGTACAGCCATCCGTCACACCTTCATTCCCCCGATACGACTGGTCGCACCGATTCGCCTGGGTCTGCGCCGGCGCGCAGACTGTTCGCGCAGCGATGTTGACCGCATCACCACGCTGTGTAACACTTCATAAATCCGATTAATCAGATTAATCAGATCACGTGTTTCTCCTTTCACTATGCCGCATCCCGCGCCGGTGAGTGGGCCGCGTGTTCACCACATGACGAAGAGGTCGCAGGGACGCTGCCTCGGAACGGATTCTCGAGATGACTGTGACCCAAGCAATTCAGGCGGTGGAACCGGTGGTTCCCGCCGGCAGCACCCTGCAACTCATCCTCGCGGCCGTCATCGGCGTCACGGTGATCATCGTGCTGATCACCTGGCTCAAGGTGCACCCGTTCCTGGCCCTGTCGATCGGCGCCGTCGGTGTCGGAATCGGAGCCGGCATGGCCCCGAACGACGCGGTCACCAGCTTCGGTGCGGGCTTCGGCTCCACCATGGCCGGCGTGGGTGTGCTCGTGGGCTTCGGCGCCATGTTCGGCAAGCTCCTGGCCGACTCCGGCGGAGCCGACCGTATCGTCGACGCCCTGGTGAGCCGCTCCAGCACCCGCACACTGCCCTGGACCATGGCCCTCATCGGAAGCCTCATCGGCCTGCCGATGTTTTTCGAGGTCGGCCTGGTGCTGCTCATCCCCGTGATCATCCTCGTGGCCCGCCGCAGCGGGCAGTCCCTCATCCGCATCGCGATTCCCGCCCTGGCCGGCCTCTCCGTCATGCACGGCCTCGTGCCGCCGCATCCGGGCCCCCTCGTGGCGGTCACCACCCTGAACGCCAACCTCGGCCTCACCCTCGCCATCGGCGTGCTCATCGCCATCCCCACCGTGATCATCTCCGGTCCGCTGTTCAGCAAGCTGGCCAGCCGCTGGGTCAAGGTGCCGGTGCCCGAGATGTTCATCACCGCCGCCGACCAGGGTCTCGACGAGAACATCAAGCGGCCGAGCTTCATCGTCACGGTGGCCGGCATCCTGCTGCCCGTCGTGCTGATGCTCGCCCGGTCGATCGCCGATGCGATCGACCCCAACTCGACCGCTCCGCTCAACGCCACCCTGGACTTTCTCGGCACCCCGATGATCGCGCTGGGCATCGCCGTGATCTACGCCATGGTCTTCTACGGTCGCGGCGGCGGCATGGACCGTGCCGCGGTGTCGAAGTCGCTCGGCGACTCGCTGCCCCCGATCGCCGGCATCCTGCTCATCGTCGGCGCCGGCGGTGGTTTCAAGCAGGTGCTCATCGACACCGGTATCGGCACCGTCATCGCCGACGCCGTGAACGGGTCGAGCGTCTCGGTTCTTGTGCTCGCCTGGGTCGTCGCCGCGCTCGTGCGCATCGCCACCGGCTCGGCCACCGTCGCCACCGTGACCGCTGCGGGCATCCTCGCCCCGGTCGCGGCCAGCCTGGGCGCCACGGATGTGTCGCTGATGGTTCTGGCCATCGGCGCCGGTTCGCTGTTCCTCTCCCACGTCAACGACGCGGGATTCTGGCTGGTCAAGGAGTACCTCGGCACCGACGTCCCGCAAACGCTGAAAACTTGGACGGTCATGGAGTGCCTCATCTCCGTCACCGGCCTGGCCGGCGTCCTCCTCCTGAACATTGTGATCTAGCCATGTATGACATCCAGCAGCCCGTCCTCGTGGTCATGGGCATCTCCGGATCCGGCAAGTCCACCGTCGCCGGCATCCTCGCCGGCCAGCTCGGCTGGGACCTCGAAGAGGGCGACGACCTGCACCCGCAGGAGAACATCGACAAGATGAGCGCCGGCGAGCCCCTCAACGACGAAGACCGCGCCCCCTGGCTCGACACCATCTCGTCGTGGATCATCGAGCACACCATGGCGGGCGTGCCCGGTATCATCACCTGCTCCGCACTCAAGCGCCGCTACCGCGACGTGCTGCGCGAGCACAACGTGATCTTCGTGCACCTGACCGGATCGAAAGACCTGATCGGGAGGCGCCTGGCCACCCGGCACGACCACTACATGCCCACCTCGCTGCTCGACTCGCAGGTGGCCACGCTCGAGCCGCCCGAGGCGGACGAGAACGCCATCACCATCGACGCGGGCCGGAAGCCCGCCGAGGAGGCTGCCGAGATCGTGCGCCGCCTGGGTCTCACGCCCAGCCCCGGCTCGTCCACCCTGGGCGCTGCCGACCCCGGCCAGTCCTCGGTCGCGCGCGCCCAGCCCTAGCCGCCAGCCCGTCACCCGTCGCTCAGCCCCAACTGTTGCCGAAGCGGACAGTTGCGTCCGGCACACCGGACGCAGAAGTCCGATCGGGCAACAGTTGGCGGCGGCAGCGGATGCGCGGCCCGCGCGGGTCAGGCCAGGTCGGGGTGGCCGGCGGGCAGGGCGTGCCGCTGGCCGGCGGCGTGCAGGGCGCGGTTCTTGGTCTCCCAGTCGCCCAGCGCCTGGCGCATCGGGTTGAGCGCCCGGGCCTCGGGGCACTTCGCGGCCGACTTGCCGCATCCGCAGTGCTGCGGGTCGGCCGCCGTGACGCGGTGCAACTGGTCGATCTGCCAGAGCGCAGCCAGTGCGGCATCCGTGCGGCGCTGGCCCAGCTCGGCCTTGCGCTCGGCGCGCTTGAGCACGTCGGTTTCGAGCAGCGCGCGGAGGCCGGCGTCGGGTGCGCGGTCGAACCGGCCGGCCACGATCCCGGTGAGGGTGGTGACCTGTGCGGCGAGCGCCGCGATCTCGGCGTTGCGCTCGTTGATCGATGCCGTAGTGGTCGTGGTGAGCTCGTGCAGACTCTCCTGCAGCTCGGCGAACTGGCCCAGCCAGAGTTTGATGTGGTCGGCGTCGCGCTGCTCGGCCTTCTCCGCGCCCAGGTGTCGCAGGCAGTGGCCGCACACCACCTGGTCGGTCGCCGAGGTGAAGTGGAACGGCTGCAACGACTGGCAGCAGAAACACTGCGCCAGCACGTTCACATAGAGCGGATACGAGTGGGCCACGTGCTCTCCTGGGTCGAGGTGCTGAAACCGAGCCTAGCCGGGCGGCCCCGCTCGCGAGAGCGGGCGTGTGCTCACCACACAGCCTCCACGCAACCACACGACCGCTCTCGCGCAATCACCCTCTCGCGAGAGCGGGAGTGTGGTCACCACAGCGCCGCGAAGCAGCCACACGGCCGCTTTCGCGTCATGGGCCGCACGAGTCAGTGGCGGCCGGCCCGCAGGGCCAGGCCCCGCACGTAGGCCGCCTGGCCGGCGTGCTCCAGGTCCTCGGAGAACACGCTGACCAGTCGCACGGCCAGCGTCACCGGCGGCGTCCAGGAGGTGTCCACGACGCGGCTGAAGTCGTCCTCGTGCAGGGTGCCGAGGTACGCGAGGGTGCGGTCGTGCACGGCGTCGAAATAGCTCAGCAGCAGATCGCCGCCGACCCGCACCGCGGCTACCTCGTCGGCGTCGTGACCGTAGCCCGTCGCGGCCGCGGTGAACGGCAGGGCGAAGCGCTCCTGCCAGCCGGCCGCGGTCCACAGTTGCGGCTCCTCCGCCAGGCCGGCGATGTGGCTGTCCTGTACCCGCGTGAGGTGCCAGACCAGCCACGCGATCGTGTTGGCCTCGTGGTCGACCCGATACTCCAGCAGGTCGGGCCCGGCGCCCAGAAGAACGGCATGCACGGCCTGCTGCACCCGGCCGAACGCATCCTCGATCAGCTCGGTGGTCAGCATCCGGTACCTCCTGCGACTCAGAATCGAAAGGCGCCGCCCGCCGGTAGCCCTCGCGCCAACCCTAACCCCGCGACCTTCCTGTGCGGCGCGGGTGCCGCGCCGCTTCGCGGGTGGCACGCCACGCGCGAAACGGCACCCGTCCCGCGCAGCTCGATGCACCCGCGGCCGCCGGCGCCTGCCGCCCGGCGCCGCCGCCGCACTGTCTCACCGGCGGGACAGAAAGTGGCGAAACCGGGCTGTGCCGAAGGGCGCACCGGAGTCTGATGGGAGCATGCACACCGTCGACACCCCCGCGCCCGCCACCAACACCCGCCAGAAAGCTCCGGCGCCCGTCACGGTCGGCACCGGTCCGGTGTCCGTGGCGGATGTCGTCGCCGTCGCGCGCCACAACGCCCCGGTGCTTCTCGGCGCCGACGCCCGTGCCGCGGTGTCGGCCAGCCGGGCCACCATCGAGGTGCTCGCCACCGATGTGGCCCCGCACTACGGCATCTCCACCGGCTTCGGCGCCCTGGCCACCACCTTCATCGACGCCGACAACCGCACCCGGCTTCAGCAAAGTCTGGTGCGCTCACACGCCGCCGGCTCCGGCCCCGAGGTGGAGCGGGAGACCGTGCGCGCCCTGATGCTGCTGCGCCTGTCGACGCTGCTCACCGGACGCACCGGCATCCGCCTGTCGACCGCGGAGGCCTACGCCGGCCTGCTGAACGGCGGCATCACCCCGATCGTGCGCGAGTACGGCTCGCTCGGCTGCTCCGGCGACCTGGCCCCGCTGGCGCACTGCGCCCTGGCGCTGATGGGCGAGGGCACCGTGCGCGACCACACCGGCGCCGAGGTGCCCGCCGCCGACGCCCTGGCCGCGGCCGGCCTCACCCCGGTGCTGCTGGCCGAGAAGGAAGGCCTGGCGCTCATCAACGGCACGGACGGCATGCTCGGCCAGCTCAGCCTGGCCCTGCACGACCTGCAGACCCTGCTCAGCACCGCCGACGTCGCCGCGGCGATGAGTGTCGAGGCCCTGCTCGGCACGGATGCGACGTTCGCCGCCGACCTCGCCGGCCTCCGCCCGCAGCTGGGCCAGCAGGCCTCCGCCGCCAATCTGCGCCGGCTCCTGGCCGGTTCGCCCATCGTGGCCAGCCACAAGGGTCCGGAGTGCACCCGGGTGCAGGATGCCTACTCGCTGCGCTGCGCCCCGCAGGTGCACGGCGCCGCCCGCGACACGATCGAGCACGCCGGCCGCGTCGCCGACCGGGAACTGGCCAGCGCCATCGACAACCCCGTGGTCACCGTCGACGGCCGGGTGGAGTCCAACGGCAACTTCCACGGCGCCCCGGTCGCCTACGTGCTCGACTTCCTCGCCATCGCCGTCGCCGATGTGGCCAGCATGTCCGAACGCCGCACCGACCGGATGCTCGACCCGGCCCGCAACAACGGCCTGCCGGCCTTTCTCGCTCACGATGTGGGGGTGGACTCCGGACTGATGATCGCCCAGTACACCGCCGCGGGCATCGTCTCCGAGCTCAAGCGGCTCGCGGCGCCGGCCTCGGTGGACTCGATCCCGTCCTCCGCCATGCAGGAGGACCACGTCTCGATGGGCTGGCACGCCGCCCGCAAACTGCGCACCGGCATCGACGGGCTCGCCCGGGTGCTCGGCATCGAGATCATGACCGCCAGCCGCGCCCTGGACCTGCGGGCGCCCCTGTTGCCGGGCCCGGCCACCGGCGCCGTGCTCGCCGAGGTGCGCCGCGAGGTCGCCGGCCCCGGCCCCGACCGGTTCCTCTCCCCCGAGATCGAGTCGGTGGCCGCCTCCGTGCGAATCGGCGCCGTGCTCGCCGCCGCCCAGACCTCCACCGGCGACCTGTACTGACCTTCCCCCTCAGCTCTCGAGAAAGCAGACCCCGCTCATGCCCGACCTGATCGAGACCAGCCCCACCGGCACCACCGCCACTACCCCGGCCACGGATGCGCCTGCGGTCGACGCGCATCCGCCCCGCGTGGTGCGCGCCGCGCGCGGCACCACCCTCACCGCCAAGAGCTGGCAGACCGAGGGCCCGCTGCGGATGCTGATGAACAACCTCGACCCCGACGTAGCCGAGCACCCGGAGAAGCTCGTGGTCTACGGCGGCACCGGCAAGGCCGCCCGCAACTGGGAGGCCTACGACGCGATCGTGCGCACCCTCACCACGTTGGAGAAGGACGAGACCCTGCTGGTGCAGTCCGGCAAGCCTGTGGGCGTCTTCCGCACCCACGAATGGGCGCCGCGGGTGCTGATCGCCAACTCCAACCTCGTCGGTGACTGGGCCACCTGGCCGGAATTCCGCAAGCTCGAGGAGCTCGGCCTCACGATGTACGGCCAGATGACCGCCGGCTCCTGGATCTACATCGGCACCCAGGGCATCCTGCAGGGCACCTACGAGACCTTCGCCGCGGTCGCCGCCAAGAGGTTCGGCGGCACCCTGGCCGGCACCCTCACCCTCACCGGCGGCGCCGGCGGCATGGGCGGCGCCCAGCCGATGGCGGTCACGCTCAACGAGGGCGTTGTGCTCATCGTCGACGTCGACCCGTCGCGGCTTCAGCGCCGGGTGGAGCGCGGCTACCTCGACGAGATGACCGACAATATCGACGACGCCGTCGCCCGAGTGCTCGCGGCCAAGGCCGAGCGCCGGCCGCTGTCGGTGGGACTGGTCGGCAACGCCGCCACGGTCTTCGCGCAGCTGCTCGACCGCCGGGTGCCCATCGACATCGTCACCGACCAGACCAGCGCACACGACCCGCTCGCCTACCTGCCCGAGGGCGTCACGCTGCAGGACTGGCACGCCTACGCGGCCGAGAAGCCGGAAGAGTTCACGATCCGCGCCCGCGCCACGATGGCCAAGCAGGTGCAGGCCATGGTCGACTTCCAGATGTACGGCGCCGAGGTCTTCGACTACGGCAACTCCATCCGCGCCGAAGCGCTGCTCGGCGGCTGCGAGCGCGCATTCGACTTCCCCGGCTTCGTCCCCGCCTACATCCGCCCGCTCTTCGCCGAGGGCAAGGGGCCGTTCCGCTGGGCGGCGCTCAGCGGTGACCCGGCCGACATCGCGGCCACCGACAAGGCCATCGTCGAGCTGTTCCCCCACGATGACCACCTGCGCCGTTGGATCACCGCGGCCGGGGAGAAGGTGCGGTTCGAGGGCCTGCCCGCCCGCATCTGCTGGCTGGGTTATCAGGAACGGCACCTGGCCGGCCTCAAGTTCAATGAGATGGTGGCCTCCGGGGAGCTTTCCGCCCCGATCGTGATCGGCCGCGACCACCTCGACTCAGGCTCCGTCGCCTCGCCCTACCGCGAGACCGAGGCCATGAAAGACGGCTCCGACGCTATCGCCGACTGGCCTCTGCTGAACGCGCTGCTGAACACCGCCTCCGGCGCCACCTGGGTGTCGATCCACCACGGCGGCGGGGTCGGCATCGGCCGCAGCATCCACGCCGGGCAGGTGATCGTGGCCGACGGCACCCCGCTGGCCGCCGAGAAGATCGCCCGGGTGCTCACCAACGACCCCGGCACCGGGGTGATGCGGCACGTCGACGCCGGCTACGAGCGCGCCGAAGAGGTGGCCCGTGAGCGCGGCCTGCGGGTGCCGATGTGGGAGACGGATGCGCCCGCCGCGCCCGTCACGGATGCGCCGGATGCCTGACCTGGTGGCCCACGGACTGCTCGCGGGCCTGCACGAGATCGCCGGCACCGGCCGCGACCCGCGCGCCGGCGGCTATTCGCGGCACCTGTGGGAGCCGGCCGATCACGAGTTGCGCGACTGGTTCACCGAACGAGCCGAACGGCTGGGTCTCGGCGTGGAGGTGGACCGCAACGGCAACACCTGGGCCTGGTGGGGTGCGCCCGGCGTGGATGCCGTGGTCCTCGGCAGCCATCTCGACTCGGTGCCCGGCGGCGGCGCCTACGACGGCCCGCTCGGCGTGGTCTCCGCCCTCGACGCCGTCGCCCGGCTGCAGGCGGAGGGTTTTGTGCCCGCCCGCCCGTGCGCGGTGCTGGTCTTCGCCGAGGAGGAGGGCTCCCGGTTCGGGGTGGCCTGCCTCGGCTCCCGGCTGCTCTCCGGCGCGATCGACCCCGACGTCGCGCGCGCGCTCACCGACCGGACCGGTGTCACCCTGGCCGAGGCCGCCGTCACGGCCGGTCTCAACCCGGCCCACCTCGGCCGGGACCAGCAGGCGCTGGACCGCATCGGCATATTCCTCGAGCTGCATGTGGAGCAGGGTCGCGGCCTGATCGACCTGGGCGAGCCCCTCGCGGTCGCCTCCTCGATCCTCGCGCACGGCCGCTGGCGCCTGAGCTTCACCGGTCAGGGCAACCACGCCGGTGCCACCCTGATGGCCGGACGTCGGGACCCGATGGTGGCCGCCGCGCACGCGATCGTCGCGGTACAGCAGGCCGCCCTGGCCAGTCCGGGCGCCCGCGCCACGGTCGGCCGCATCGAGGCCGTGCCCGGCGGCACCAACGTGATCCCGTCGGCGGTGCACGCCTGGCTCGACGCCCGCGCCGAGACCGATGCTCAGGCCCTGGCGGTGGTCGCCGACATCACCGACCGGCTGCAGGTTCCGCACACCGGCTGCGCGGCCTCCGTGGTGGAGGAGTCCTGGACGAGCACCGTCACCTTCGACCCCGAACTCGCCGCCCGGTTGGCCCTGGCGCTCGGCGGCATCCCCGCCCTGCCCACCGGCGCCGGCCACGACGCCGGAGTGCTCGCGGCCCGGCTGCCCACCGCGATGCTGTTCGTGCGCAACCCCACCGGAATCTCGCACTCGCCCGAGGAGTTCGCCACCCTCGACGATTGCCTGGCCGGCGTCGACGCGCTCCGCACCGTGCTGCGGGAGCTCTTGTGAGTGGCACCGGGACCCGCGCCGCCACGGACAGGGCTCTGCCCACTCCCACGACGTACTGGTGCGAGACCCTGCTCGATGACGGCGTCCCCGTCCCCGGCGTGCGCCTCACGGCGGGCGCCGACGGCCACCTCACCGACCGGGAGGACAACGTCTCGGCCGCGCCGGGCGACATCCGGCTCGGTACCGTGCTGCCCGGCCTGGCCAACGCGCACTCGCACGCCTTCCACCGGGCGCTGCGCGGCCGCACCCACAACCAGGGCGGCGACTTCTGGCGTTGGCGCGACACTATGTACGCGGTGGGGCATGCGCTCGATCCGGAGCTGTACCGGCAGCTGGCCCGCGCCGTCTTCGCGGAGATGCTGGTCAGCGGGTACACCGCGGTCGGCGAGTTCCACTACCTGCACCACCGGGCGGACGGCACCGTCTACCGGCCCGCGCACGCCATGGAACTCGCCCTGGCCGGCGCCGCCCGCGAGGTGGGCATCCGCCTGGTGCTGCTCGACACCAGCTACCTGGCCGGCGGCCTCGACCGGCCCCTCCAGTCCGACCAACTCGGCTTTGGCGACGGTAACGCGGCCGGCTGGCTCAGCCGTTGGTCCGCGTTGCGCGACACCCTCGCGGCGGATGCGGCGGCTCGCCCCGCCGAGCCGGCCCTGGTCACCCTCGGCGCCGCGCTGCACTCGGTGCGGGCCGTGCCGTTGGACGCGATGCGACAGATCCTCGCCGAGTTGCCCGCCGACCTCCCCGTGCACATCCACCTCTCCGAGCAGCCGCAGGAGAACACCGACTGCCTCGCCGCCTACCAGGCCACCCCCACGGCTGTGCTGCACGCGCTCGGCGCGTTGACCCCGCGGCTGAGCGTTGTGCACGCCACCCATCTCGAGGCCGACGACCTGGCCCGGCTCGGCGCGGCCGGGGTCACCGTGGTGATGTGCCCCACCACCGAGGCCGACCTCGGCGACGGCATCGGCCCGGCCCGTGCCCTCGCCGCCGCCGGCGCCCGAATCGCGTTGGGCTCCGACCAGAACGCGGTGATCGACCCGTTCCTCGAGCTGCGCGGCCTGGAGATGGGGGAACGGCTCGCCTCCCGGCAACGCGGCCGGTTCACCCCGGCCGACCTGCTGCACGCGGCCAGCGGCAACGGCTACGCCGCGCTCGGACTGGGCGGCTCACTCCTGGTTCCCGGCGGCCCGGCCGACCTCGTCGAGGTGGAGGCGGCGAGCATCCGCACCACCGGCGCCCACACCGAGCAGCTGGTGCTCGCCGCCACGGCAGCGGATGTGCGCCGGGTGGTCGTGGCCGGCCGCATCGTGGCCGACGCCGGCCGGTTGGTGGCCACAGCCGCGGCCGCTGCCGCGCCGGCGGGCTCCCCCGCCGCCCTGCTGCGGCACGCCCTCGCCGCCCTCGATTCCCGCGCCGCCCAGGCTGCGGAAGCCGCGGCCGCCGAAGCCGCGACCGACAACCCGGCAGGGCTGGCATGACCGGGCCCCGACCCCCTATCTGTTCCCCATGCGGACAATTGGTCCCGGCGCACCGGGCACAGTTGTCCGAATCGGGAACAATTGCCGACCGAAAGGCCCTCCGATGACCGCCGAACTACTCACCGGGATCGGCGAGCTCACCACCCAGTCCGCCGAGACCAGCCACTCCGATGACAGACTCACGGATGCGGCGCTCGTGATCGAGAACGGCCGCATCGCCTGGATCGGGCCGGCCGCCGACGCGCCCGCGGCCGATCGACGCGTCGACCTGGGCGGCCGGGCCGTGCTGCCGGGCTGGGTGGACACCCACACCCACCTGGTCTTCGCCGGGGATCGGGCGGCGGAATTCGAGGCCCGCATGGCCGGCCAACGGTACACGGCCGGCGGTATCACCACCACGATGGCCGCCACCCGGGCGGCGAGCGAGGCCGATCTGATCGGCAACGCGCGCCGCCTCCGGGCCGAGGCCCAAGCCCAGGGCACCACGTTCCTGGAGACCAAGACCGGGTACGGCCTCGACCTGGCCAGCGAGCTCACGAGCGCCCGGGCGGCCGCCGAGGTCGCCGACGTCGTCACCTTCCTCGGCGCCCACGTGGTGCCGCCGGGCATCGACCGGCGCGACTACCTCGACCTGGTGACCGGGCCGATGCTCGCCGCGGTCACCCCGCACGTGGACTTCATCGACGCGTTCTGCGAGACCGGCGCGTTCGACGTGGAGGAGTGCCGCGAGGTCCTGCTCGCCGGCCGGGCCGCCGGCCTGGGCCTGCGCCTGCACGGTAACCAGCTGGGCTACAGCGGTGGTGTGCGGCTGGCCGTGGAGCTGGGCTGCGCGAGCGTCGACCACTGCAACCACCTCGACGCATCCGACATCGACGCCCTCGCCGGTTCGGACACCGTGGCGACCCTGTTGCCGGCCTGCGACCTCTCCACTCGGGAGCCTTTTCCGCCGGCTCGGGCGTTGCTCGATGCGGGCGCGCACATCGCCCTGGCCAGCAACTGCAACCCCGGCACGTCGTACACCACGTCGATGTCGTTCTGCGTGGCCACCGCGGTGCTGCAGATGGGCCTCACCGTACGCGAGGCGGTCTGGGCGGCGACCCGCGGTGCCGCGCGGGCGATCGGCCGGGAGCACGGCCCGGATGCGGTGGGTTCGCTGCGCGTGGGCGGCCGGGCCGACCTGCAGGTGCTGGACGCCCCATCCGTGGCGCACCTCGCCTACCGCCCCGGCGTGCCCCTCTGCGTGGCGACCTGGACCCAAGGCACGCGAGCCGTGACCTGAGCACCTGAAATCGCAAGATTTCGGGGCTTACCTCACGGCTCGCGGGTGGGGATTAGACCGGCCAGCCGTGCCGGCCGAGAGCCTCACGGGCCAGCGCGCGGGCGGAGTACGGCGTGCGCACACCCTGGATGTCACGGTAGTCCTGGTGGCCGGGTCCGGCCCACAGGATCGCGTCGCCGTCACGGGCCAGGTCGACCGCGTAGTCGATGGCGGCCTCCGGCGGGGAGACCTCGACGATCTGCTTGCCGGGGAAGGCTTCCCGGGCAGCGTCGACGAGCATCCGGCGGATGCTGGCCGGGTCTTCGAACCGGGGGTGGTGGTCGGTGATAACGACGATGTCGGAGCCGGCCGCGGCGACCCGGGCCATCTCGGGGCGCTTCACCGGGTCGCGGTCGCCATCGGCGCCGAAGAGCATGATGACGCGGCCGGTGGTGACCGCCCTGACCGCGCGCAGGGTCTTCTCGAACGCGTCGGAGCTGTGGCCGAAGTCCACGTACACCCGCGGTCCGGTGGGGCCGGAGACGCTCTCGGTGCGGCCCGGGATGTAGACCTCGATACCGTCCTGCAGCGCGGTCTGTACCCGGTCTGCGGAGTAGCCGGCGTTGATGATCATGGCCAGCGCGAGTCCGGCGTCGGCGACCAGGTGGTCACCGAGCAGCGCCACCGTGGTCTCGACGGAGTCGCCGGCACGGTTGGTGATGCGGAAGCGGGTGGCCTCCGGCAGGGCCTCGAGGATCTCCAGACGCCAGTCCGGGTCTGCCTCGGGGTCGGCGGAGATCGACAGCACCGGGATGTGGGGCTCCGCCACGAGGCGGGCTCCCCAGCTGGTCTCCAGGCTGATGACCCCGGCGCGGGCGCGGTCCGGGCGGAACAGGAGCTCCTTCGCGTCGAAGTAGTTCTCCATGGTGCCGTAGTCGTCGAGGTGGTCGATCGACAGGTTGGTGAACCCGACACTGTCGAAGACGATCCCGTCGACGCGGCCATGGGTGAGGCCCTGGGCGCTCACCTCGAGCACCACCGCCTCCACCTGCTTTTCCTTCATGCGGGCCAGGAGGGCGTGCACGTCGGTGGCCTCCGGCGTGGTCAGCCGCGAGACGAAGACCTCGCCGGCGATGTGCCGTTCGGCCGTCGTGGACAGGCCGGTGACCAGGCCCATCTGGCGCAGGACCGCCTCGAGCACGTACGCCGTGGTGGTCTTGCCGTTGGTGCCGGTGATGCCGAAGATCGTGGGCGCGTTGTCGGCGGTGTTGTAGATGAACGCGCTGAGCTCGCCGAGCCGGTCGCGCAGGCGGTCGCTGATGAGGGTGGGCACACCGGCGGTGCGGGCCGCCTCTTCCCCGGCGGCATCGGTGAGCACCGCGACGGCGCCGGCCTGCACGGCCCGGGCGGCGAACTGCGCGCCGTGGCCGTTTTTGCCCGGCAGCGCCACGAACAGGTCGCCCGGCTGCACCGACTGGGTGGACAGTGCGATCCCCGAGACGATGGTGGCCGCATCGGCGGCGGCGGCCGACGTCTGGGCGCAGGAGGCCACATCCGCCAGTGTCACGCTCGGCGGGGTGCTCGGCCGAACGACGGGCGGAATACTTTCATTGGTCATGCTGGTGCCTCCACTATCAACCCCCCAGTCGAGGGCACAGTACTACCGTATGTGGTCGCGAGCCCTGATCCATGCCGGTCTGCGCATATCCGCCCAGACTCATGCCAACCTCGTAGGAACCACCAAGGCTTCCGGATGCGCGGCCCGGGCCGGTCAACTCAAAATGTCCTTGGTGAGAAACCGGCCGTAGGCGAGCGTACCGAAGACCAGGAGGTAGCCGCCCTGCAGCACCGCGTTCGCGCCGAACGAGGAGAAGTCCACCGGCTGGCGCAGCAGGTCGGCGAAGTCGAGCCAGTAGTGGCTGAACAGCCACGGATGCAGCCACTCCAGCTGCGGCAACGAGTCCAGCACCTGCGCCACGACCGAGAGCACGATGGTGGCGGCCATGGCGCCGACGGGCACCACCGTGAGGGTGGAGAGGAAGAGGCCGATGGCCGACAGGCCCAGCAGCGAAACCGTCACGTACCCGGCGATGAGCAGCGCCCGCAGGAACGACTCGGCGAGGCTGATGGTGTCACCGGAGAGCAGGGTGAGCGGCCCCACCGGGAACAGGGCGAGACCGGCCAGCACCCCGGCGGTGACGACGGTGACCGTGGCCGCGAGGCAGAACACGGCGGCGCCGACGAACTTCACGACGAGCAGCCACACCCGGCCGGCCGGCGCCACCAGGAGGTAGCGCAGAGTACCGAGACTGGCCTCGCCGGCGATGGTGTCCCCGGCGACGACCCCCACGGTGAGCGGCAGGAACAGCGGGATCGACACGATGAGGCCGGTCACCGCCACGAACAGGCCGTTCTGGGTGACCTGGTCGAGGAAGGGCGGGCCGCGGCCGGGCGTCGGTTCCTGCGAGGAGAGCCGCACCGCCACCGCGATGAGCACGGGCACGGCAGCCAACGCGAGCAGGAGCGCCCAGGTGCGGCGCCGGCGGAACAGCACGGTCAGTTCGGACACCAACAGCGCCCACCCGCCGAGCGAACGGCCGGGCGGGCGCGACGCGGTGGTGCCGCCGGATGCCCGCGCACCGTCGGACAGCGTGGGATCGGGGAGAGCCTTATCGGACATCGCCTTATCGGACATCGCCTTATCGGACAACGTCGAACCCCTCTCCGGTGAGCGCCACAAAGCGATCCTCGAGGCTGGTGTTCTGCACCTCGAAGCCGCGCACCCGCACCCCGGCGGCCACGAGTGCCGCGACGAGCGCTTCGGGGGCAGTCGCCCCACCGAGGTGCCCGTCTGCGGACGAGGTGCCTGGTTCTGCCCGGGCGACTCGACCGGAACCGGGCAGCTCGAGCGGGGCGCTCACCCACGGGTCGCCGGTGCGGTCGCCGAGGTCCTCCGGCAGCGGTTCCGGCGCGGCCGCGAGACCGGCGGCGGCGAGCACACCCACGGCGGCCGCGGCATCCGGGGTGCGCACCCGCACCCGGGACTCACCGGCGCGGAGGTCATCGAGGGTGCCCTGGGCCACCAGCCGCCCGGCGCTCATGATGGCGGCGTGGGTGCACATGTGTTCCACCTCGGCGAGCAGATGGCTGGACACGAACACCGTGGTGCCCTCGCCCGACAACGATCGCACCAGGGCCCTCACCTCGCGGGTGCCCTGCGGGTCGAGCCCGTTGGTGGGTTCGTCGAGCACCAGCAGGCGTCGGGGCATGAGCAGGGCGTTGGCGATGCCCAGGCGCTGCTTCATACCCAGCGAGTACGCCGACACCTTCTTGCCCGCCGCGTTGGACAGGCCGACCCGCTCGAGGGCCCGGTCCACCCGGGCCCGGCGGCTGCGGCCGGGGGCGGCGCGGTCGGCGCTGTCCAGGCGGCGCAGGTTGGCCGCGCCGGAGAGGAACGGGTAGAAGGCCGGTCCCTCGACAAGGGCGCCCACCTGCGGCAGAACCCTGGTGAGACGGCCGGGCATGGTTTCGCCGAGCACCGACACGTCACCGCTGGTGGCCGCGGCCAGGCCCAGCATCACCCGGATGCTCGTGGTCTTGCCGGAGCCGTTCGGGCCGAGGAAGCCGAACACCGAGCCCGTCGGTACCGCCAGGTCGATCGCGTCGACCGCGACCTGCTGGCCGAAACGCTTGGTGAGAGCCCGGGTCTCGATCGCCAGGTCGCCGACCGGGGCGGCGGGGCTCACTCCGCGGCGACGGCCTGCAGCCGCTCCACGGGAACCGCACCGGCGAACACCCGGCCGTCATCGGTGATCAGCACTGACAGGAGCGTGGTGCTCACGGCCCGGCCGCCGTCCACGGCTTCGGTGAGCTGGCTGTACAGGGGTGAGGCGGTGAGCTCGGCGAGACCGGACCCATCCGTGCTGGCGGGCAGCGCCACGACGGCGTCCCAGCCGGTGCCGATGACGGTGGCGCCGCTGCTGTCCGCCTCGGCGTGGGAGTCTCCGGTCTTGTCCGGCAGGGTCTCTTCGGTCACGGTCGCTCCGGCCGGCGGTGTGAAGGCGAAGAGGTCCGCGGCCGGGGCGTCGAAGCTGATCGAGGTGAAGGCCACGCTGATGGCGGGCTCGGCGGCATCCTCCGCGCGCACCTCCACGCTGAGCGGCAGCCCGGTCTCGGCGTCGACCGCGATCGCCACCGACCCCACCAGGGTGTCGGCGGTGTTCGGGGTGAGCACAAGTTCATAGGCGCTGCGGCCGGCGACCTCGGTGTTCTCGCCCAGGCCCACGATGGTGCTCGGTGTCACCTCGGCCAGGAAGCTGTCGGCGAGTTCGCCGGGTGTGTAGCTCGTTTCAGGTCCGCCCGGTGCGCCGGCGTCGGCGGGCAGGGTGGTGTGGCTGGCGGTGTTGTCGGCGGAGTCGTACAGCCAGACATCGGAGCCGTTCTGGATCAGGTTCCGCTCCGACAGTGGATCCTGCACCTGCACACGACGCTGGTCGTCGCCGTTCTGGTAGACGCGCACCGTGTGACTGCCGGTGAGCAGGTCGAGGGCGTCGGAGACCTCGCTGGTCGCGGCGTCATCCGTGCTGGGCAGTTCGGGCAGGCCCAGGTCCGAGGACTGCTCCAGGGTGCCGGAGAATGTGTCGACGGTGCTGCTCGCGACGAGCTCGAGGACCTCGCGCGGCGTGGTGTCGGGCAGGTCGTCCGCGGCCCCGGCCTGCAGGGGAACGGCGAGAACGCCCACGGCGATCACCGCGGGAACCGCTACGGCGGGCATCCACTTCAGCCAGGGTCGGGACATGGCGAAAAACCTCCGTTGTCACACTTCGTACTGTCGCTGGGCGTACTGCGCTCCGAGCGGTCCCGGTCGCACTTTTGCGGTGGACCCGTCGCGCTCGTACCCCGACCCTACGCTCCGAGCCTGAAAACTCCACCCGAATCTGTGCGGCGCCTCAGGCGAGCAGGCGCTCCGCGACGGCCCGGGCCGACCGGCCATGCCAGGACGCGCCGGCCTCGGCCTGGTCCCACATCAGAGACAGCCCGCACCAGGCGACGGTCCACTCGACGAGCACCGCCGGGTCGAGGTTCGCCTGCCGGCTGATGGTCTCGATCCGGTCAGTGAGAGCGGCGAGGGCGACGGCCTCGGTGGGATTGCAGAGGATGTTGGCGAAGTCGAAGGCGCGGTGCCCGATCAGGCCCTTCGGGTCGATGACCGCCCAGCGGTCGCCGAAGTCGAGCACATTGCCGTGATGGATGTCGCCGTGCAGCACCGCCACATCCGCCGGTCGGGTGGTGGTTACCAGTCTCCCGGCCGTCTCGGCCGCCCGCCGCAGGAGCGGGTCGCGGGTATCGGTGGTCAACAGGTCACCGAACCAGTCGCGCAGGGGGATCAGGACCACACCGTCCGGCGCGGCCGGCGCCGGGCGGTCGTGCAGGGCCACCACCGTGCGCACGAGTATCTCGGTCGCCGCGGCGTCCTGCCCGGATGCCGCCATGGCCGCCAGGTCGCGGGGGCCGGTGGCGCGAACCATCAGCGTCGCGTCGCCCGCGCGCTCCAGCACCGGGGCGGCTCCCTGCCCGCCCCACCACTGCAGCAGAGCCGCGCCGCGCACCTCTTCATCGACCAGCGCGATCTTGAGCATCACCGGGATGCCCCCGCGGGTACCCGGCATGAGCTCGCTCGACGCCGTGGTGAAACCGGGCCCGGTGGGCGTCACTCCCCACGCGGCCAGCCGCGCGCGCATCCGAGGTGAGGGCTCCCGCATCCGCTAAGGCTAGCTTCCCAGCCCGCGAGCCGTGAGCTGAACCCCAGTTTGTGCGCGTTTTCGGGGCTCAGGTCACGGCTCGCGGGGTGTCAGGCGCCGGGTGACCAGCCGAGGGACGGCGCGATTTCGGTGGCGACCACGGTGAGGATGTGCTTGACGAGTTCGATGGGGTGGTCGAACGGCAGCGCGATGATGAGCTCGTCGGACTCGGCGAGCGCGACATCCGCTTGGAGGAAGCGCACGATCTCCTCGGGCGACCCGGCGGGCACCTTGCCGAATTGCGCTCGCAGGTTGCCCAGCGATACGCCTCCGGTGGATGCCTGGGCCGCTTGCCGTTCCTCGTCGCGGGTGATCAGCCAGCCGTAGTCCTCGCGGTCCCGGTCACGGGTGATCGGCAGCACCTGGCGACTCACCACGGCGTACGACGGACGGTCGGTGACCCGGGCGTGCGCCGCGCGGTACCCACGGATGGCCTCCCGCTGGGATTCCTCGAAGCTGAGCCCGTCGCCGTCCTCGGTCTGCAGGGTCGACAGTTGCAACCTCAGCCCGCGTTCGCCGGTACGGATGGCGCTCTCCCTGCTGCCGGAGCCGTAGTAGACCCGGTCGCGCAGGGTAGGGCTCAGCGGCTGCACGGTCAGCGGGGTGCCCTCGGGCACGATCTGAAAACCCTTGTCGGCAATCGCGACGGTCTCCCCCTCGATGGCGCGGAAGAACTTCTTCAGTTCGGTGTCCACCACACTGTGCAGGTCACCGTCGATGGGTCCGTAGACCTCGCTGTAAATCGAGTCCTGGCCCGCGTAGCCCGAGCTCAGGCCCAGTTCGAGCCGGCCGTTGGTGAGCAGGTCCACCGTCGCGGCATCCTCGGCGAGCCGGGCGGCGTTTTCGAAGCGCAGCGGGATCACGGCGGTGCCCAGGCGGATGTTCGACGTGCGGGCGCCGGCCGCGGTGAGGAACGGCAGCGGAGACGACAGGTAGTTCTGCAGGTGACGGTGGCGCACCCATCCGGTGTTGTAACCGAGCTGATCGGCCAGTTCGAAGAGTTCGAGGCCATCGTTGAGGCCCTGGGAGAACGGGCCGCGCGGCCCCTGGCCCACGTTGCCGTGCTCGACGAACGCCAGGAAGCCGAGGCGGAACGGGGTGGTGGTGCTCATGGCGACGCTTCTTTCCTGTGGCCGGTTTGACCATCATTATGCGCACGCCGGGGTGGCCGGCCCGGCCCGGAGCTGTCACAGTTCGTCGCAAATCCGACGGGCGGGCTCAGCCGCGCAGGGCCGGCGCCACCGCCACCATCTGCGCCCGCAGCGCCTCCACCACCGCCGCGATCACCGGCTGGCGCTGCGCCTCGGGGCGCAACACCATCCAGTACGGCAGTTCCTCGGCGAACTCGGTGGGCAGCAACCGCACCAGATCCTCGTGCCGGTCGGCCATGAAGCAGGGCAGCAGGCCGATCCCACCGCCCACCCGGGTGGCCTCGATCTGCACGAACACGTTTGTCGAGCTCAGCGCCCCGCGCATGGTGGGCACCCGCCGGCGCGGGGCGTCCAGGTCGTCCACCTGCAGCATCGAGTCGACGAAGTAGACCAGCGGATGCGTCACCAGCTCGGCCACGCTGGCCGGCGTGCCGTCGCGCTCGAGGTACTCGCGGGACGCGTACATGCCCAACGTGTACCGGCCGAGCTCGAACGCCTCGGCCCGGTGCGCCTGCGGCCGGCCCACGACCACCTCCACGTCCAGTCCCGACCGGTGCTGCAGCGCCTGCCGGGTGACCGTGACGATCTCCACCCGCAGCAGCGGATGCCGGCGCTGCAACGACGCCACCGCGGGAGCGGCGATGAAGGCGCTGAAGCCATCCGTTGCCGAGAGCCGCACGACGCCGGAGAGCGGGCGGTCGGCCTGGGTGGGGCCGCTGAGCAGGTCCAGCGCCGCCTCCACGTTCTCCGCCGCGCGCACCGCGCGGGTGCCGAGATCGGTCAGCTCCCACCCGCCGGCCGTGCGCGACAGCACCCGGCCGGACAGCGCCGCCTCCAGGGCGGTGATGCGCCGGGAGATGGTGGTGTGGTTCAGGCCCAGGGATTCCGCGGCCGTGGTGAACCGGCCGGTGCGGGCCACGGCGAGCAGAACCAGCAGGTCATCGGGGTGTGTCGGGGGATGCTGCTCAGACATATCTGCAATTATGCACAATGGGAGTGTGGAAGTGGTCATTGCTGCAGGGTGCAGTGGCGGCGATACTCGGGGGAGCCATTCACCGTCCCGCCAGCCGCGGGGCGTGCCCGGCAGGCCTTCCCCCACCCAGTGTCAATGCCGATACTCAAGGAGATCACCATGAGCGCCACCCCGCGTGTCCAAGCCGGAAGCGGCACCTCCCCTACCGGCGAATCGTCCGGCCTGAAGAAGATCGTCGCCGCCTCCATGGTCGGCACCGTCGTCGAGTGGTACGAATTCTTCCTCTACGCCACCGCCGCGAGCCTGGTTTTCGCCACGGTCTTCTTCCCCAACGCGGGCAGCCAGCTGGACGGCATCATCGCCGCGTTCCTCACCTACGCGGTGGGCTTCATCGCCCGGCCGCTCGGCGGCATCGTTTTCGGCCAGATTGGCGACAAGCTCGGCCGCAAGCACACCCTGCAGGTCACCATCGTCCTGGTCGGTATCGCCACCTTCCTGATGGGCTGCCTGCCCGGCTTCGACACCATCGGCTACTGGGCGCCCGCCCTGCTGGTGGCCCTGCGGTTCATCCAGGGCTTCGCCGTCGGCGGCGAATGGGGCGGCGCGGTGCTGCTCGTGGCCGAGCACAGCCCGAACCAGTCCCGCGGTTTCTGGTCCAGCTGGCCCCAGTCGGCGGTGCCGGTGGGCAACCTGCTCGCCACCCTGGTGCTGCTGACCATGTCGTGGGTCCTGCCCGCCGACCAGTTCCTCAGCTGGGGCTGGCGCGTGGCGTTCTGGCTGTCCGCCATCATCGTCGTGGTCGGCTACTACATCCGCACCCACGTCAGCGAAGCCCCGATCTTCCTCGAGGCCCGCGCCCAGGTCGAGGCCGAGAAGGCCATCAGCTACGGCGTGATGGAGGTGGTGCGCAAGTACCCGAAGGGCATCCTCGGCGCCATGGGCCTGCGCTTCGCGGAGAACATCCTGTATTACATCATCGTGAGCTTCTCGATCGTCTACCTGGTCACGGTGTGGGAGTACAACACCAGCAGCCTGTTGCTGGCCCTGCTGATCGCCCACGTCGTGCACTTCCTGGTGATCCCGCAGGTCGGCCGGCTCTCCGACCGTGTCGGCCGGAAGCCCGTCTACCTGGCCGGCGCCATCCTCGGTGCCACCTGGGCGTTCTTCGCCTTCCCCATGTTCGACACCCAGAACCCGGCGCTGATCGTGCTGGCCATCACCATCGGCCTGTGCTTCCACGCCCTGATGTACGCCGGCCAGCCCGCCATCATGGCCGAGATGTTCCCCACCCGGATGCGCTACTCCGGCGTCTCCCTCGGCTACCAGGTCACCTCGATCCTGGCCGGCTCGCTCGCCCCGATCATCGCCACGGCGCTGCTGAAGGAGTTCGACTCCTGGATTCCGGTGGCCCTCTACGTGGCCGCCGCCTGCGTCGTCACCCTGGTCGCCGTCGTGACCCTCAAGGAGACCCGCGGCATCTCGCTCCGCGAGGTCGACGCGGTGGATGCCCAGAAGCACGGCCTGGCCCCCGCCGGAACGCTCTGATGCTGACCGACCTCACCGGCCAGAGAGCCCTCATCACCGGCGGCGCCGGCGGTATCGGGGCGGCCTGCGCGGCCGCCCTGGCCGCCAAGGGCGCGCACGTCATCATCGCCGACCGCGATGCCGAAGCCGCCGAACGGGTGGCCGGCGAGGTGCGCGGCGAGGCCTGGGCCGTCGACCTGCTCGACACCGGGGCGTTGGAGAAGCTGGCCCTGGAGACCGACATCCTGGTCAACAACGCCGGCTACCAGACCATCAGCCCGATCGAGTCCTTCGACCCGGCCGAGTTCCGCCGCATGCTCACCCTGATGCTCGAGGTGCCGTTCCTGCTGATCCGGGCCGCCCTGCCGCACATGTACGCCACGGGCCACGGCCGCATCATCAACATCTCCTCGGTGCACGGGCTGCGCGCCTCGCCGTTCAAGTCCGCCTACGTCACCGCCAAACACGGCCTCGAGGGGCTGTCCAAGGTGACCGCCCTGGAGGGCGGCGACCACGGCGTCACCAGCAACTGCGTGAACCCCGGTTATGTGCGCACCCCGCTGTTGGAGAGCCAGATCGCGGCGCAGGCCGAGGCGCACGGCATCCCGGCGGACGAGGTGATGCACGAGGTGATCCTGGCCAAGAACGCCATCAAGCGCCTCGTCGAACCCGACGAGGTCGCCGCCCTGGTGGCGTTCCTCGCCTCCCGCGACGCGGCCATGGTCACCGGCTCGTCATACGTGATGGACGGCGGCTGGACCGCCTGAACGGCCGGCTCCCCCATCCTTTCCCGACCCACCCCACGGAGGAGAATCCGATGACCACCCTGCACCGCAGCGCCGCCGAAGCCCTGGCCGGCACCCTCACCGACGGCTGCGTGCTCGCCGTCGGCGGCTTCGGCCTCAGCGGCATCCCCGCCGACCTCATCGAAGCCGTCCGCGACTCCGGCGTCACCGGCCTCACCGTCGTGTCGAACAACATGGGCGTCGACGGCCTCGGCCTCGGTCTGCTGCTCGAGGCCGGCCAGGTGCAGAAGGTGATCGCCTCCTACGTGGGTGAGAACAAGCTCTTCGCCGAGCAGCTGCTCGACGGACGCCTCGAGGTGGAGTTCAGCCCTCAGGGCACCCTCGCCGAGCGGTTGCGGGCCGGCGGGGCCGGCATCCCCGCGTTCTACACCAAGACCGGTGTCGGCACCCTCGTCGCCGAGGGCAAGCCACACGCCGACTTCGACGGTGAACGCTACGTGCAGGAACGCGCCATCGTCGCCGATGTCGCTCTGGTGCGCGCGCACACCGCCGACACCGCCGGCAACCTCACCTACCGGTACACCGCCCGCAACTTCAACCCGGTGGTCGCCACCGCCGGCCGGGTCACCGTCGTCGAGGCCGAGCACATCGTGCTGGCCGGCGAGCTCGACCCCAACCACGTGATCACGCCCGGGGTGTACGTGCAGCGCCTGGTGCCGGCGACGGCCCGGGAGAAGTCGATCGAACAGCGCACGGTGCGCCAGCGCGCCACCGACAGCGCCATTTTCAGTACTGAAGGAGCACTCCGATGAGCTGGACCCGCGACGAGATGGCCGCGATCGCCGCCGCCGAGCTGGAGGACGGCGACTACGTCAACCTCGGCATCGGCATCCCCACCCTGGTCGCCAACAACCTGCCGGATGGTGTCAGCGTCACGCTGCAGAGCGAGAACGGGCTGCTCGGTATGGGGCCGTTCCCCTTCGAGGGTGAGGAAGACGCCGACCTGATCAACGCCGGCAAGCAGACCGTCACGGTGCTGCCGGGCGGCTCGGTGTTCGACTCGGCCACCTCGTTCGGCATGATCCGCGGCGGCCACGTCAAGGTCGCCATCCTCGGCGCCATGCAGGTGTCCGGTGCCGGCGACCTGGCCAACTGGACCATCCCCGGCAAGATGGTCAAGGGCATGGGAGGCGCAATGGACCTCGTTGCCGGCACGCCCCGCGTGGTCGTGCTCACCGAGCACGTGGCCCGTGACGGCTCCGCCAAGATCGTCACCGAGTGCACCCTGCCGCTCACCGGCGTGGGCGTGGTCGACCGCATCATCTCCGACCTCGCCGTGTTCGACATCGAAGCCGGCGGACTGCAGCTCACCCGCCTGGCCCCCGGCGTCACTGTGGACCAACTCCGTGAGTGCACCGACGCCGACTTCACGGTGGCCACAGCGACGGAGGTGACCGCATGAGCCTGTCCGACCGGTTCGGCACCGACGTGCTGCTCACCGGCTGGGGACACAGCCGGTTCGGCAAACTCACCGACGACACCCTCGAATCCCTCATCGTGCAGGTGACCCGGGAGGCCATCTCGGGCACCGGCATCGACGCCGCCGAGATCGACGAGATCTACCTGGGCCAGTTCAACTCGGCCCTGGTGCCGCTGGCGTTCCCGTCGTCGCTGGTGCTGCAGGCCGACCCGGTGCTGGCGAACGTGCCCGCTACCCGGGTCGAGAACGCCTGCGCGTCGGGGTCGGCCGCCTTCCAGCAGGGCGTGAAGTCGCTGCTGGCCGGCACCGCCAAGACGGTGCTCGTGATCGGTGCCGAGAAGATGACGCACGCCCCGGCCGACCGGGTCGGAGCGGCGCTGCTCGGCGCGGACTACGACCTGGCCGGCACACCATCCAGCACCGGTTTCGCCGGCCTGTTCGCCGTCGTCGCCGACGCGTACGCCGAGCGGTACGGTGCGATCGGCGACGTGCTCGGGTCGATCGCCGCGAAGAACCACCGCAACGGCGTCAACAACCCGTACGCGCAGCTGCGGAAAGATCTTGGCGAGGAGTTCTGCCGCACGGTGTCGGAGAAGAACCCCATCGTTGCCGGGCAGCTGCGCCGCACCGACTGCTCCCCGGTCTCCGACGGTGCCGCCGCGGTGATCCTCAGCACGGATGCCCGGCGCGGGTCGGGCGCCGCCACCGACCCCGTGCGCCTGGCCGGCTTCGGTCAGGCCAACGACTTCCTTCCGGCTGCCCGACGCGACCCCACCGCCTTCGCGGCCACCCGGGTGTCCTTCGAGCGCGCGCTGACGATGGCCGGCGTGGGCCTGGACGACCTGGACTTCGCCGAACTGCACGACTGCTTCACCATCGCCGAGCTGGTGCTCTACGAGGCGATGGGCCTCACGCCGGCCGGCGAGGGCCGGCGGGCCATCGAGGAGGGCTGGGTGCAGCCGGACGGCCGGCTGCCGGTGAACCTGTCCGGCGGGCTCAAGGCAAAGGGGCATCCGGTCGGCGCCACCGGGGTGTCGCAGCACGTGGTGTCGGCCATGCAGCTCACCGGCACCGCAGGCGACATGCAGCTGCCCGGCGCCCGTCGCGCCCTGGTGCAGAACATGGGCGGCGTCGGCGTGGCCAATTACGTGAGCGTGCTCGAGGCCGTCTGATTCCTAACTGTTCCCCGTGCGGACAATTGCGCCCGGTACGCCGGGCGCAATTGTCCGTTCTGGCAACAGTTGAGTGGAGGGTTGCGGCTTAAATCAGGCCGTGGCGGCGGAACGCGTTCCAGACGCCGTCGTCGAGCACGCTGGTGGTGACCTCGTCGGCGTGCGCCTTCACCACATCCGTCGCGTTGCCCATCGCGATGCCGACGCCGCAAACCTGCAGCATCTCGATGTCGTTGGTGCTGTCGCCGATGCCGATGGCGGATGCCGCGTCGAGGCCGAGCTTCTCGAGCAGCTGCAGGATCGTGGTTCCCTTGTTCACCCCGCCGAGAGTGACCTCGCCGCTGCCCTTGCCCATGTGCGGGATCGTGCCGGTGATCACGTGGAAGTCGCCGCTGAGCGCCGCCGAAACCCGGTCGAACGCCGTGAGGTCGCCGGCGAGGAAGACCGACTTCGCGATGCCGGTGTAGCTGAGCGGTCGCACATGAGCGAAAGCCTTCAGGGCCGGGTGCTCGTCGCTGTCGGTGACCGACTTCAGGTCGGTGCGGGTCTCACCCCGGCGCTCCTGGTCGTCCTCGAGGTAGGTCGCGAAGCGGCCGCGCACCCCTGGGCTCGGGTACAACTCATCGAACGCCTGCAGATAGAAGTCGTAGCCGGACTCCTCGTAGAAACCGACCATGCGGGCCACGGCCTCCTCGGGCATGGTGCGCGAGATCACGAGTTCGTCACCGATCTCGGCGAACCCGCCGCCGGCGCTGATCGCACCGTCGAAACCGATGTCGCGGATCGACGGGTAGATCTCCACCGACGCCCGGCCGGTGCTCAGGTAGACCAGGTGCCCGTTGGCCCGGGCGGTCTGCACCGCCTCGATTGTGGACGGGGCGATCACCTCGCCCGAATCGATGAGGGTGCCGTCGACGTCGAGGAACGCGATGCGCGGGGAGATCATGTGGTGCTCCAAACGAGGCGGTCTCCGGGACGCGAACGGCGTCCCGGAGACCATCCAAAGGGTTAAAACGTATGACTCGACGCTAGCGGGTGAGGCTGGCGCCGTTCGACTTGATGACCTCGGCGTACCAGTCGAAGGACTTCTTCTTGTACCGGTCCAGGGTGCCGGAGCCGTCATCGTTGCGGTCCACGTAGATGAAGCCGTACCGCTTGCTCATCTGTGCCGTGCTGGCGCTGACCAGGTCGATGCAACCCCAGCTCGTGTAGCCCATCACGTCGACGCCGTCGGCGAGCGCCTCACCGACCTGAACGAGGTGGTCGTTGAAGTAGGCAATACGGTAGTCGTCGATCACGGTCTTGCGACCGTCAACCTCGACGAGCTGGTCCTTGGCGCCGAGGCCGTTCTCCACGATGAAGAGCGGCTTCTGCCAGCGGTCCCAGAACTGGTTGAGCACGATGCGCAGGCCCACGGGGTCGATCTGCCAGCCCCACTCGGATGCTTTCAGCGTCGGGTTGCGCACGCCGGGGAAGATGTTTCCCTCGCCCAGGACCCGCTGCGACTCGTCAGCGGTCTCGGCCACACTCACGTAGTAACTGAACGAGACGAAGTCGACAGTGTTCTCCTTGAGCAGGGCTCGGTCTTCGTCGGTGATAACGAGGTCGACGCCCTGGTCGCGCAGGCTCCGCAGGTAGTAGCCGGGGTATTCGCCGCGCACGTGGATGTCGCCGAACGCCAGGTTGGTGCGCTCGGTGGTCAGCGATGCCATGACATCATCGGGGTCCGGTGACAGCGGGTACACCGGCATCGCCAGGATCATGCAGCCCACCTGGGCGTTGGGGGCGAGCTCCCGGGCCGCCTTGGTGGCCAGGGCGCTGGCGACGAGCTCGTTGTGCACGGCCTGGTACAGGTCGGTCTTGGTGAGCTGGTCCTTCGGGGTGTTGATGCCGCCGGACAACAACGGGGCGTGCAGCACCGAGTTGATCTCGTTGAAGGTGAGCCAGTACTTCACCCGGGCGCCGTAGCGGGCGAAGAGCACTCGCGCGTAGCGCTCGTAGAAGCCGATCAGGTCGCGGTTGACCCAGCCGTCGTAGGTCTCGGTGAGGTGCAGCGGGGTCTCGTAGTGCGAGATCGTGACGAGCGGTTCGATGCCGTGCTTCGCACACTCGTCGAGAACCCGGTCGTAGAACGCCAGGCCCTCTTCGTTGGGTTCGGTTTCGTCACCGAGCGGGAAGATCCGGCTCCAGGCGATGGAGAAGCGGAAGGTCTTGAAGCCCATCTCGGCGAAGAGGGCGATGTCCTCGGCGTAGCGGTGGTAGAAGTCGATGGCCACCTGCTTGAGGTTGTCGTCCGTCGGCCCCTCTGTGCGCGGGGTGGTGATTCCCTGCGGCATGACGTCCTGGATCGACAGCCCCTTGCCGCCCTCGTTATAACCGCCCTCGATCTGGTTCGCGGCAATGGCGCCGCCCCACAGGAAGTCGGACGGGAAGGTGGATGTTGACTCGGTCATTCGTGTACTCCTCTTATTACGCACTGCTTTGGGGTGGAGGAGCGGCCGAACCGCTCCTCCACCGGTAGGTACTTCGTTTACTTCGCCGCGACGGCGAGGTCTTCCTCGGCAATGGCCAGGAAGAGAGTGTCGCCGTGGGCGACCGGGCCGGCCGCGGGCGAGCCGATGGTCGGGTACTTCTTCGGGTTGGTGATGATGACCGGGGTCGTCACGTCGTAGCCCGCTGCGGTGATCGCGGCGATGTCGAACTCCACCAGGAGGTCGCCGGCCGCAACCTGCTGGCCCTTTTCGACCTTGAGGCTGAAGTGCTTGCCGCCGAGCTTGACGGTGTCGATGCCGATGTGGATCAGCGCTTCAGCACCATCGGCGTGCTTGAGGCCGATGGCGTGGCCGGTGGGGAACGCGGCGACCACGGTGGCGTCGAACGGGGCGTACAGGGCGCCGACGCGGGGAATGATGGCGACACCCTGTCCCAGGGCGCCACCGGCGAAGACGGCGTCGGGCACCTCGGTGAGCGGAACGGCGGTGCCGTCCAACGGGCTGAGCACCTGAAGGTCGGTGCTGTCGATCGGGGCTGCGGTCTCGGCGACCGGGTCCGTGAAGCCCACGATGACGGTCAGCAGGAACGGCACGATGATGGCCACGGCGAGGCCGAGGAACAGCATCACGATGCTTCCGTGACTGAACAGGGCGGGTAGGCCCAGTGCCGAGGGCAGCACGAACGCGTTCGACGCCACACCGCCGGCGGAGATCAGGGCGCCACCCAGCACACCGCCGATGACGCCGTACACGAACGGCTTCTTCAGGGGCAGGTTCACACCGTAGATAGCGGGCTCGGTGACACCGGCGAGGAAACCAGAGAGCGCGGCGGGAGCAGCGAGGGACTTCAGGTCCTTGTCCTTCGTGCGCACCCACACGCCCGCCACGGCGGCGGCCTGTGCGAGCACGGCGGCGAACAGCGGCGCAAGGAGGTAGACGAGACCGGTGCTCTGCAGCTCGGCAGTCATCAGTGGCACGAGGCCCCAGTGCAGTCCGAAGATCACGAAGACCTGCCAGAGACCACCCATGATGGCTCCGCCGAGCCACGGCACGACGCTGAAGACCCAGCCGATACCGGCGGCCAGGCCACCGCTGATCAGGTTGGAGAGGGGGCCGATGACCAGGAAGACCAGTGGGACAAGAATGAGGACCATGAGCATCGGGGTGACGAACCGACGGATCGCGGACGGCAGCTTGGCGTAGAGGAACGCTTCAGCATGACTCTGCAGCCAGACCACCACGATGATCGGGATGACGCTCGAGACATAGCTGACCATCGTCACCGGAATGCCGAAGAAGGTGATGTCGGGGAGACCGTTGAGCGCGACGATCGACGGGTAAACCAGGGCACCGGCGATGGCCAGTGAGGTGAACTGGCTCGCGTTGAAGTACTTGGCCGCGGTGATCGCGATGGCCAGCGGCAGGAAGTTGATGAAGGAGTCCGACAGGGCGTTCAGGATCGTGTAGGTCGTGGTGGCCGTGTCAATCCAGCCGAAAGTCGCCGCGGCCGCGAGGAAGGCCTTGAGCAGGCCCGTGCCCGCCAACGCCCACAGCAGCGGGGTGAAGATGGCCGAGATCATGGCGATGAATCGGTTGAGCAGGTTTCCCTTCGGGCCGTCCTGCGCCGACTTCTCGTTCGAGGCGGGACCGCCGAGCTTCGAGATCTTGGCGATAGCGTCGAAGACCTCTGGGACCTCGTTGCCGATGACGACCTGGTACTGGCCGCCGGCTTCAGCGGTGGCGATGACGCCGGGCGTGCTCTTCACGCCCGCCTTGTCGACCTTGGCGTCGTCTTTGATGACGAACCGCAGCCGTGTTGCGCAATGCACGAGCGAGGAGACGTTTTCCTCGCCGCCCACGCCCTTGAGGACCGCAGCAGCAGTCTTGGAGTAGTCCATCCGGAGTTCACCTTCCGCCGCGGCTTCGCGGCTTCTTTCATGTAGAGAAGCGCGTCACGGTGTTTTTGGGCAAAAAAAAGACCTGAACTCGTACACCGCCTTTCGACGCTGTGAATTCAGGTTTTGCCCGCTGACGCGGTAACAATCCGTTCGTGCTCCGCAGGTCGTCCTCGCCCTGCATCGATCACGCTAGCACACGATCAGGGGCGTTGACCGTCGACCACCTGGTTGGCCAGTCGCTCCACGTGCACGATGACGTAGAGCAGTTCCTCGTCGGTGAGTTCGGAGCCGGTGGCCGCGTTCACGTACGCCTTCACGGCGGTGGCGATCGTGTACGAGCGCGGATAGCTGAGCTTGGCGAACTCGAAAAACGAGGTGTCCGAGCCGCGCAACATCGACTTCGCCACCAGCCGCTGCAGCAGGAACTGCACGTGCAGGATGAACCTGGCGTAGTCCGGGCTCGCCGGATCAAGCTTCACCCCGAGGCCGTCCTCCACCGTGGTGACGACGTGCTGCACCCGGCGGAACAGCAGCGCGGCGGTGCCATTGGGTTCATCCCGGGTGGCGTTCAGTAGATGCATCGTGAGGAATACGGCCTCTTCCGCCGGTAGTTCGGTCTCGAGGCTGGCGCCCACGGATGCGGCCATCGCGGTCGCGGCGGCGAACTCCTGCGGGTGCAGCACCCGCAGTTCCGGCATCGTGGTGCTCGGAATTCGAATGCCCTGCTGCATGCGCTCGAGGACATATTGCACGTGATCGAGGACCGCGATCATGAACCGGCGCCCGAGGCTGCGGCCCAGCGCGCGTTCGGCCTCGTCCACGGCTCGGGTGACGGCCTCGATCACCGGGTACGGAACCGACGCGAGCAGCTGGCGGGCGTGGTCGGCCTCGCTGCCCTGATCGAGGATGAAGGTCTTCTCCACCTTGGCCGGGTCGATGGTGTCGGTCGGCGAGAGCTGGAAGCCCAGACCGCGACCCATCAGAACACGTTCCTGGCCGGAGGCATCCACGGAAATGACGACGTTGTTGTTGAGCACCTTGTGCGCCACAACCGCGGGCGTGCGCGCCACATCGCTATCCGTCGCCATGGCCGCAGTTTACAGGCAGAGAATCGTCGGGCAACTGTCGCCGAAGCGGATGGCTGGGGCGGGCGCGGGTCAGTCGGCGACGTCGTGCAGGTGGTGGGTCGGGTCGTGGATGAAGTACTGGGCCAGGGTCGTGACGGTGAACCGGGCGCCGTCGCTGCGGCGGCCGGTGCGCTGGCGGTCGGCCGGCGGCACGGCGGCGAAGGCGTCGGCCAGGGCTGCCGCGGCGGCGGTCAGGTCCGCCGCCACAGCCTCCGGGTCCTGCTCGTTGTAGCGTTCGGCGACGGCGGTGGCGTCCTGGTCCCAGTTGGCGAACAGGGGGTCGTCTTCGGTCAGGATCAGGTTCAGCCGCACCCGGAAGATGCGGAACACGTCGCGCACGTGAGCTGCGTATTCGAGCGCCGACCAGGTCTTCTCATCGGGTCGCACGGTCACATCCGCTCGGCTGAGCACGGCCGGCCAGGCTGCCGCGTTCTGCCGCACCAGGTCGGGGATCTCGTCGTAGCGGACGGCCTCGGCGGAGAAACCGCATTCGGGGCAGGGGCGCTCGAGCACCCAGGTCCAGTCTTTGGTGTCGGGGATGATCGGCATGGTCACAGCGTAGGGACCGCCGGCGGTCCGGGGTGCCCTGGCGACTGCCATCCACCCGCGTCCCCCTGCCAATCGCCCGCGCCAACTGTTGCCCAAGCGGACTTCTGCGTCCGGTGTGCCGGACGCAGAAGTCCGATTCGGGAACAGTTGCCCCTCCGTGGACGGGCGGGCGGGGCTCCGGCTAGGCGCCGGGGGCATCGGACCGGTAGCGACGCGGTTTGCCCTCGCCGAGCTCGAGCAGGGTGGCCACGACGGCCACGGTGACCGGGCGGCCCAGGAGGCTGCCGAGCGCGGCGCCGATCGAGCCGGCAGCGCCGCCGACCACCGTTGCGGTGACGGTCCCGTCGGCGGCCTGATGCACGACCCAGGCACGGGCGCCGCCGGCCTGGAGGTGCTGGGTGAGGTCGACACAGGGCACCAGGGAGCCGTCGAGGGCCACGAACCGGGTGGCTTCACGCCCCTCGAGGTCGGCGAGAGCGGGCCGGCCGGCCACGTCGACCAGGCGGCCGAAGTCGCCGGTGCGGTACCGCACCAGCGGCAGCAGCGGGTTCTCCCCCGCCGTCACCACGATCTCGCCCCGTTCACCGGGCGGCACCGTTCGGCCGGTGTCGTCGAGCACCTCCACGTGCACGCGCCGATCCAGGATCACGAACGGTCCCCCGTCGGTGCTGGCCGCGATCGGCCGGGTCTCGTGCAGCCCGTACACGTCGATCACCGGGCAGCCGTAGGCATCCTGCAGGTCGTGGCGCAGCGGCAGGCTGAGTGCCATCGCGCCGCTGAACAGCGCCAGCGGGCGCAGCCCCGCCACGAGGTCGGGGTGGAGCAGTTCGGCCAGGCTGGTGGGGTTGCCGGTGATCACCTGCGGTTGCTGCGCGGTGAGGAACGCGGTGCGCTGGCCGGCGGCCGGCCACTGGGACGGGTGCAGGTTCAGCCGGGCCATGACGGACTGGCCGAAGCTGCTGATGGTGGAGGTGTAGGTGAAGGCCTGCCGCTGGTGCACCACGTAGGCCAGTGCCATCCGTGCGGGGTCGGGCTGCCAGTCGATGCCCTGTTCGGCCACGAGGCTCACCAGCAGATGGAAGGTGCGCGCCACCTCTTCGATATCGTCCGGAATCTGCAGCGCCCGTCCGGTGGTGCCGGAACTGGACCCCTCGATCATCCGGTCGAGGTCCGCGTCCAGCGGCACAAACGCCGAGACGTCGTCGAGCAGGTCGTCGCGGGTCACGGTGGGCCAGGTGCCCAGGTCACCGAGGTCGTCGGCGTTTCGTCGGTAGGCGGGCAGCCGTCGGGCGGTGGCGAGGTGCTCGGCCAGCCAACCGGCCACAGGTAGCGGGGCCTGGGCGCGCCGCACCCCGTCGGCGCTGAGGCGGTCGCCGGTGCGGTGCACCCAGGCGGGGGCGAGCGGATGCTCCCGCACGCTCCGCAGGCGTACGGCCCCGGCCGCGCTCAGGGTGGGCCACCGCTCGGCGTCGCTGAGCGCGACGGCCCCGCCCGGGGCGTACTCGGCCAGGGCCAGCGGGTCGTCAGCTTCGGTCGGTGCGGCGGCCGGTGCGCCGACCGGGCGGTTGTCACTCACTCGAGTACCGGGCGGCCGCCTCGCGCGCCCGGGCTTCCCGCAGCCGGCGGCTCACCTCGAGGCGGTGCTCGTGGTCGGCGAGGGTCTGGGTGAGAGCAGCGTTCTGCTGCAGTGAGTCGCGCATGGCGAGGATCGACCTGGCGGTGGTTTCGTCCTCCCCGGCCGGGAGATGACCCGACCAGAACAGGAATTGCCGGGCGGCCTCGTCCCGCCGGTCGGCATCGCGCACCCAGTCGGCCGGGTCGACCACGGCCGCGAGCCGGAAGGCGAGGGCGGCGAGGGCGCGGTCGTGGGACACCACCGTCAGCGGCACGGACAGGGTACCGTGCAGGTCGTCACTGGCCCACAGCCACAGCACGAGGGCCGCGCCCCGACGCGCGGCGCCGGACCCGGACGCGCGCACCTGGTCGGCGACCGCGAGCACCCGGCGGGCGCGCATGCCGGCGCCCGTCCGGTCCGTCGACCCATATTCCGCTTCAAGAATATGCTCGGTGAGTGGCAGGATGGCGACGTCGTCGGCCAGGAATGCCGGGGGCACCAGGGACAGCCGGGTGGCGATCTCGGCCGCACTCGGGCCCGGCACGCACTGCCGCCAGGCGATGTCAACGTCATCCTCCCGCGCGAACCAGAGCTCGAGCAGGGTCTCGGTGTCTGGCCGGAGTGGAGGTTCTGCACCGCCGGCCTCGGCAGCCTGCGCCACCGGCGGGGTGGCGGGCGGAGTCGTGGGCGCGGCCGCCTTCGGCGGGACCGGTGGGGTGGCAGCGGCCGCCGCCGGGACGCCCGATCCGGACTGCCGACCCGTGGTGCCCGTCGGTGCTGTGGCCGATGCGGCGCGTGCAGCGGGCACCGAGCCAGCTGCGGGACCGGCGCGCAACTCGGCATCGGAGAATCCCATCGCGTCCGAAATCTTCCTCCAGAACGGGATCGGTTGGTCAGCCACGGAATCCTCCTCGAACGGGGCCGGGCCGACCCGCGCCGGCGGGCCTGCCCTCGGCGAGGCGCCGGGCGAGCCGGGCACACGCGGCCGGGGCGTCGTCCATCCGCTCGATGTACTCCACGTCGTAGCCGGCCGCGGCGGCCGGCCCGGCGACCGACCGGCGTGAATCCTGCAGCACCAGGGTGGCCGTGTCGAGCGCGCGGCGCACCCGGGCCGCCACATCCGCGAGTTGCGGCTGGCCGGTGCCGAACATCGAGTGCAGGCCCTCGTCGGAGAGCACCACCACATGCCGGCGCACGGTGGCGCTGGGCCGGGTGAGGCCGCGGTACCGGAACCCGTAGAGATCGAGCGGAAAGACCGTGCCACCACCGAAGTAGGTGGTCAGGTCGCGCAGGGCCTCGAGCCGGTCGCGGGTGAACCGCTCGCCTCCGGCGACCTGCCCGGCCGCCGAGAACGAGGTCACGCGCACGCGGCCGCCGCCGCGCAACACGGAGAGGATGAGGATGCTGCCGGCCAGAACGGCCGGCGATTCCGCCGTCGGATTGCGCATCGAGCCGGACGAGTCGATGTACAGGTCGAGGTCGAGGCTCTCTGCGGCCACCGGTGGCAGATCGGGCAGGAACTCCCGGCGCCGGGTGGTCACCCCGGGCACAATGGTGGGGCTCTGCGCCATCGACGCCGCCCAATCGATGTCGGCCAGGTCATCGCCGAGGTCCCACGATTCGAGCGGCCCGGGGATGTCGGTTCCCGCGATTGGTGTGGTGGCTCGTTGCAGCAGCGGGCGCACGTAGCTGCGCGCGCGGGTCTGGTACCAGGCGGCGATCACGGCGTTCGCACCGCTGTCACGGTACAGCGCGAGGGTTTTCGCAAGGCCGTAGCCCTGACCGGCCGAGCCGTCGGGCACACCCCCTGAGGTGGCCGGCGGGCCCGCGGCGGCGGGCACACCCAGGCCGCGGGCCTTGATCACGGCCGGATGCTCGGGGGTGTCCTGCAGGCGCGCGTCGCCCAGCACGGCCACCAGCTCGCCTGCCGTCGCCGGGTCCGCACCGGACTCACCGTCGCACAGACCCGCGCGCCGCACCGTTGGGGCCGGGTGTTGTGGCCCCTCGGTGACCAGGTACGGCGCCAGCAGCATGCCGAAACGCAGGGCGCCGCTCACTGGGTCGTCACCGAAGGTGCGCACGGTCTCCGCGAGCAGGCCGGCGTCCAGGTGGGGGTTGGTCAGCGCCAGGGCATTGAACTCCCGCTGCACGTCGCGGGCGGCGTCCTGTGCTTCGAATTCCCGCTCCTGCTCGTCGACCCGGCGCGGGTTTCCGGCGGCCCGCAGTTTGTCGAGCACGATGGTGCGGTGCAGCGCCGCGGAGTACTCCTCTCGCTGGCGCCGCATCTCTTCGGCCGGGTCGACCGGCGCAACCGGCGGCTCGGCCGCGCAGAGCGACCCGGCCGCCAGCACCCACAGAATTTCGTAGGCCCGCAGAACCACCCACCAGAGCCGGTCTGCGCTGCCGTTCCACCCCAGCACCGTCCACATCCGCACCATCTCCGGCGGTGTCGACCGGCCGTCCCGCCGGCGCTGCAACTCGGCCACGCGCACGTTGATCAACATGTCCGACCACAGGTTCGAGAGCCGGTGCACCTCGTCCTGCACGTGCGGGATGCGGGTGGCGTCGGTGGCCGCCAGCGCTCGCGCGAGCTGGTGCACGATCTTCAGGCTGGTCAGCCGGGTCGACGGCGACAGGGCGTGGTGGCCGATCTCGTGCGCGAAGATGCTCTCCAGGAACCCGCCCACACCCAACCGGTCGGCCAGCGGCAGGTCGAAGGTCACCTGGGGCGGAAAGGTGAACCAGGCAAACGAAGGCGCCTTCGCGTTCGGCTTGAGCTCCGGGTCGTGCAACTCGACCCCCCAGAGCGCCTGGGCACTCTGCCAGGCCAGCCGCTGCTCCGGGGTCAGCAGAGTCGGGTGACGGCCACTCATTCCGGGCTCTCCGGCAGCCGCACCTGGGCGGTGTAGGCGTGGATGCAGAGGACGGCGCCGTCCGCGCCGGCCTCGGCCGTGCCGGCGGCAGTGTCGCCTGCGCCGGCCCAGCGCGCCGCGGACGCGTCGGCGGCCTCCGCGGCGGCAGCGGCGTCGGGGCCACCGGTCTCGTCCGCGGCGAGCAGCACCAGGGTGTGCCCGAAGACATCCACGGTGAGCAGCCACTCCTCAGCGGTGCTCGCGCCGCCGGCGTGCGTGCGGATCACAAAGGTGCCGGGCCGTTCCCCCGGCAGCACCGCGACGGGAGGGGCCAGCCAGGGTCCGAAGAGGCCACGGAAACCGCCGATCACCGCGAGAAGCTCACCCGGTGCGTGCCGGCCGGGCCAGCCGAACCGGGAGGCGCGCTGCATCTCGGCGAACGGGGCCACCCCGCCCTCGCCCAGGCCGAGCGCCGCCGCGAGGGCGGGCAGGGCGGGGGTCTGTTCGGCCAGGGCCACCTCGAGGCGACGCAGCGCGTCGGTGCGGAACCCGAGTGCGCCGCTCCTCCAGGCGGCGAGGCCGGCATAGGTGAGCAGGTCGTCCCGGCCGGCGGCGGGCGCCGCGGCGACGGCGCGGCCGAGGAAGTGCCGGTAGCGGGCCCCGGCTGCGGCCCCGTGCCGGTCGTCGATCCGGGTCGCCGAGAGGGCGAGGTCCACCGCCGGGGTCGCGGGCAACGGCTCGTCGGTGAGCACCAGCTCGGAGTTGACGAGGTGCAGCGGCCGGTGGGTCACCCGCCGTACCCCAGCCAGCTCACGTAGTTGGTGTAGCGCTGGTGCAGGTACTTGAGTGCCAGCAGGTCGTCGAAGTGGCGGCCGTACAGTTTGCCCTGCTTGGCGATGCCGGCGATCAGCGACTCGATCGCGGTCAACCGCGACGCCGCCTGCGCGCTGGTGACGTCTTCGAGGCCCTGGTTGAACAGGTCGAGGGCCTCGCTGACCGGGTCGTGGCCGTCCAGCCCCAGCGCGGTGAACTGGCGGCGGGACTCGGCGAAGAGGTCGGCGAGCCAGCTGATCGAGTCGGTGGCGAGCTCCCGGTCGGCGCCCACATCGAAGCGGGGGTGCAGTTCGTTGGGCAACAGCTTGCCGCGGAGGGCGAACGGCAGCACCGCGGCGAGGTCGTCCAGGCCCACCACGGCCCGGCCGCGGAAGTAGGCCATCGCCTTGGCGTAACGGATGAGGGTCTGCAACGACCGCACCGACAGGCTGTTGCTGGTCTGCGAGCCGAGGTCGACCTGCAGGTCGGCGCCCGAATTGGCCTCGATCACCTCGGCGACTTCACCGCCGCCGGTGCGCACAGTGTCCTTGGTGCGGTATTCGAACCGGCGGCCGCCCTGTTGCACGAATTCGAAGTGGCCGGCGAAGAATTCCAGTTGCCGGCGCACCGCCCCGGGCAGCGGCACGGCACGGATGGCGGCCTCGAGCAGGCGCTGTTCGTCGGCGTCGAAGACGAGTTCGGCGGGCAGGTGGTCCTCCGGGCGTTCGCCGGCCTCAACCCGGGCGACGAGCTCGTCGAAGAACCGGTTGTTGAAGCCCTGCGCGGCGACGGTCACATCCATCCGGTCGCGGAGCGCCTGGATCACCGGGAAGGTGCCGCCGCCGGCGTCGTCGTTGGCGGTGAAGAACCAGCTCTCCACCCCGGATTCCGGCGAGGTGGACCGCATCTGGTCGTGGCTCTCCACGTAGCCCTCGGCCACCATGGTCAGCAGCGCGGACTGGGTCTTGGTGGGGATGCGGTTGTACTCGTCGATGATCTTCACCGGCTCGGTGAGCCAGCCGCGCCAGGCGATCTCGATCTCGGCCAGGCTGCCGGCGGTGACGAGGTCGCGCGGCAGTGGCATCCCCACCAGGTCGCTCACGGTGATCTGCGGCTGGCCCTGCTGCACGTTGCGGCGCACGTCACGGGCGCTCGACCCGGCGAGCACGCCCATCAGAATGGCCAGGGTGGTCTTACCGCGGCCCGGCCCGCCCACCAGCAGGCACTTGCCGCCCACCGCGAAGGTGAGCAGCGGCAGCAGCACGTTCGAGGAGTAGGACTGGTCGGTGGGCAGGTGCAGTTCGGCACCGGCATCGCCGAGGGTGAAGGTGACGGGCGAGCCGGTGGAGAATTCGACGTCGTAGAACGGTGAGATCACGGCCCGGTTCACCAGCCAGAAATAGGCCTGCCGCAGCTTCTCATCCAGCGCGGTATCGGTCACCGCCGGGGCCTCGGTGAACAGGTCCTCCGCGGTGAGTTCCTCACCCAGGGCCGTGGCGGCCGTGCGTGTCGGTGATGCGGATACCTTGTTCCAACGATTCCCCTGCGCCATGCTGTGCAGCCTATCGGGCGGGCTCGGCGGCGCGGTCCCGCGCGGCCTGCTGTTCGAGCGGCAGCGCGAAGTCGAAGGCGCCGGCCAGCATCCGGTCGATGGCCGCGGATGCCTGCGCTACCCGGGCGGGCACCGACCCGGTGACCTCCAGCCACGGCACCGGTTGGGCGGCGAGGGTGTCGCGGAAACGCTGCTGCATGGCGTGCCGTATGTGCTCACCGTCGCGCAGGCCGTCTTGCACGAACGGGATCTCGTCCCCGGTGAGCAGGTACAGCGCGGGCGGATGCGCGGCGGCGCGGGCCACGAGGTGCGCCGGGGCCGGCCCCACGTAGCGTTCGTGCCAGAGGGTGGTGGCCAGCACGTCGGTGTCGCAGATCACGAGCGGACGGGGCACCCGGCGCAGCGCCTTGTTCTCCCACTCGATCTGTCGGTCCACGATGAGGTCGAACTCGTCGCTGCGCCACGGGGTGTCCAGGCCCCCCACCCGGGTTTCGCTGTGCTCGCGGCCGTATTCCGGCACGGACTCGGTGCCGTAGGCGGCCGCGAGTGCCTCGGCGAGGGTGGTGGACCCGGTGGATTCGGCGCCGAGCACCACCACGCGGGGCGTCAGCCAGGCGCGCACGGCGGGAGCCAGCGCCCACCAGTGTCCCGGCACATCCGCCCGGATCGCGGTGCCGGAGACCGGGGTGTGCCGCCGGCCGGGATCGACCTGCACCCAGGTGGCGCCCAGGCGCCGGGCGAGTTCGGCGCCGTACGCGTCGCTGGAGAAGACGGCGTCCACGGGTGCGTCGAGCAGCGCCCGGATCGGCACCATGTGGTTCTCCCAGGCGTCGGCGGAGTCGAAGTCGACCTCGGCGTCGTCCATGGCACTCACGATGCGGGCGGTGGGGTGCTCCTCGCGGAGCCACTCTTCGCGCACGTGGAGCGGGATCGATTCCTGGCTGGCTCCGAGCAGCTGCACGGTGACCCGGTCAGAGCGGCTGAGCGCTGTGCGGATCAGCGCCGAGTGGCCGGCGTGCAGGGGGTAGAACTTGCCCAGCACCAGGCCGTGGCGGAACCCCTGGTCAGAGGCGCGGTCAGGCACCGGTGACCGCGCCGTGCCGTGGTGCGGGCAGGTCGGCCGCTGGGCCGGTCGGCGCGGCGTCGCCGGTCTGCCGGGCGCGGGCGCGCCGCCAGCCGAGCAGCCCGAAGACGCACAGGCCGATGAAGAGCAGGTACAGCGCGGCGGTGATGTTCAGCCCCTTATAGAGGAACAGTCCCACGTAGGCCACATCGACCGCGATCCAGACGTACCAGTTCTCCAGCCAGCGCCGGTTGAGCATGTACTGCGCGACGAGGCTCACCGCGGTGGTGCCGGCATCGGCGATCTCGGTGGTGGAGTCGGTGTAGGAGTGCAGCGCGAAGGCGATGAGCGCGGTGCCGGCCACGGCGGCAACGACCAGAGGCAGGATGTTGCGGGTGGGCATCCGGGTGATCAGCGGGCGGGAATCCGCGGCGCGGTGCCGCGACCAGCCGAGCCAACCCATCACGCCGAGCACCAGGTACACGATCTGCAGGCCGAGGTCGGCGTAGAGCGCGGCGCCGAAGAACAACACGATGAAGACCAGGTTGTTCGCGATGCCGAGCGGGAACGTCCAGATGTTGCGGCGCGCGGCCAACAGCACACACGCCGCCCCGGTGCCGAATCCCAGAACTTCAGTCCAGTTGTCTACCAGCCATTCCCCCATGGTCCTCGAGTCTAGAAGTCCAGGAACCGGCAACTGTTCCCCGTTCGGACATTTGCGCCCGGTACGCCGGACGCAATTGTCCGAATCGGGAACAAATGCGGGTGTTTCTGGTTGAAATTGAGGTGCCTCGTTGTGGGGTCGCCGCCGCCCGTTTCGTTAGGACCCCGTTGACTGCCTCCCCCGTCACCACCAGTACCAGCTCAGCTCCGGCGGGTAACCGCCCGGATGCCGCGGGCACCAGGCTCGTCATCTCGCTGCTGCTGGTCTCCGCCTTCGTCGTCATCCTGAACGAGACCATCATGGGTGTGGCCCTGCCGCAGCTCATGAAGGACCTGGACATCACGGCCAGTGCCGCGCAGTGGCTGACCACGGCGTTCATGCTCACCATGGCCGTGGTGATCCCGATCACCGGTTTCCTGCTGCAGCGGTTCAACACCCGCCCGGTGTTCCTCGCCGCCATGAGCCTGTTCAGCGCCGGTACCCTGATCGCCGCGATCGCCCCGGGCTTCGAGGTGCTCATCGTGGGCCGCGTCGTGCAGGCCTCCGGCACCGCCATCATGATGCCGCTGCTGATGACCACCGTGATGACCCTCGTCGCCCCGGCCGCCCGCGGCAAGACCATGGGCAACATCTCCATCGTCATCTCGGTCGCCCCGGCGATCGGCCCCACCCTCTCCGGCCTGATCCTCAGCGTGCTCGACTGGCGCTGGATGTTCATCCTGGTGCTGCCCATCGCCCTCGGCTCCCTGGCCCTCGGCGCCGCCCGTATCAAGAACGTCAGCGAACCCACCAAGGTTCCCCTCGACGTCGTCTCGGTGATCCTCTCCGCCTTCGGCTTCGGTGGGCTGGTCTACGGGCTCAGCAACCTCGGCGAATCCGAGGCCGGGCTCGCCGCGGGCCTGGTCCCATTGGCCATCGGCGTCATCGCGATCGGCCTGTTCGTCTGGCGTCAGCTGGCCCTGCAGCGCCACGACCGTGCCCTGCTCGACCTCCGCACCTTCGTGTCCCGCACGTTCAGTTTCTCGATCGTGATGCTCGCCGTGAGCATGATGGCCCTGTTCGGCACCCTCATCCTGCTGCCCATCTACATGCAGAACGTGCTCGGCCTCGATGCGCTCGTCACCGGGCTGCTGCTGCTGCCGGGAGGCCTCACCATGGGCCTGCTGGCCCCGTTCGTCGGCCGGTTCTACGACCGCTTCGGCCCCCGGGTGCTGCTGGTCCCCGGTTCCATCATCGTCAGCGCGGCGTTCTGGTTCATGACCATGCTCAGCGCGTCCACACCGTTCTGGTTTGTGCTAGTGGCGCATGTGGCCCTGAGCTTCGGTCTGGCGTTCCTGTTCACCCCGCTGTTCACCTCGGCGCTCGGGTCGCTCAAGCCCACGCTCTACTCGCACGGCAGCGCCGTCGTCGGCACCGTCCAGCAGTTGGCCGGAGCCGCGGGCACCGCGCTGTTCATCACCGTGATGTCGGCGACCGCGGCGACGCAGATGAACGACGGCGTGCGCGAAGTCGCCGCGACCGCCGACGGCATCCAGGCCGCGTTCTTCTATGGCGCGATCATCTCGTTGTTCGCGATCCCGCTGGCGTTCTTCATCCGTAAGCCCGCCCTGTCGGAGACCGACGCGCCGATGATGGGGCACTGACCCGGCGGGTCAGTCCCGGCGGGTCAGTCCCGGCGGGTCAGTCCCGGCGGGTCAGTGCCCCGCGCATCACCGGTTCGCGGACCGGGGCGCGCCGATCCCCCGTTCGATCTGGAACGGGCCGGCCGCCGACGGGCGCACGTCGAAGTCGAAGATCGACGTGGGGATGTACACCGTCGAGCAGGAGTTGGGGATGTCCACCACCCCCGACAACCGGCCTTCGATCGGCGCCGCCCCGAGCAGCAGGTACGCCTGCTCCGGGCTGTACCCGAACTTCACCAGGTAGTCGATCGCGTGCAGGCAGGCCCGCTGGTACGACAGGTGCGAGTCCAGGTAGCGCTGCTCCCCGTCCAGGGTCACCGAGGTGCCCGAGAACGCGAGCCACTCGCTGAACCGCGGGTCGACGGTGCCCGGCAGGAAGATGGCGTTCTCGCCGACACCGTAGGTCTCCATGCCGCCGGGGATGATGTCCACCCGCAGGTCGATGAAGCCGCCCATCTCGATCGCCCCGCAAAAGGTGATCTCCCCGTCGCCCTGGGAGAAGTGCAGGTCACCCAGCGACAGGTTGGCGCCGTCGACGAACACCGGGTAGAACACCCGGCTGCCCTTGGACAGGTTCTTGATGTCCTGGTTGCCGCCGTTCTCCCGCGGCGGGGCCGTGCGTGCCGCCTCACCGGCCACCCGCGCGAACTCGCCCGCCGCCAGGCTGCCCAGCACGGCGTGCTCGGCCTCCGGCGGCAGCGCGAGCGGCGGCACCCGGCCCGGGTCCGTCTTGATCAGGTCGCCCTCCCGCTTGTTCCACGCGGCGAGCAGCTTTGCCGACGGCGCCGTGCCCATCAGGCCGGGGTGGATCAGGCCGGCGAAGGAGACGCCCGGGATGTGCCGGGAGGTGGCGATCTGCCCGGTGAAGTCCCAGATTGCCTTGTAGGCATCCGGGAACTGCTCGGTGAGGAAACCGCCGCCGTTGTTCCGCGAGAAGATCCCCGTGTATCCCCAGCCCTGACCCGCCAACGGCCCGGTGTCCTCCTGCGGAATGGGCCCCACGTCCAGGATGTCCACGATCAGGAGGTCGCCGGGCTTGGCGCCTTCCACGGCGAACGGGCCGCTGAGCTTGTGCACGGTGAGCAGTGGGGCGTTCAGGATGTCGTCGGCCGAGTCATCGTTGACGATCGCGCCGTCGAACCACTCGCGGCAGTCCACCCGGAAGGAGCTGCCGGCCTTCACCGTGGCCACCGGCGGGATCTCCGGATGCCACCGGTTGTGCCCGACCTTCGCCTGGTCTTCGAACTTCTTACCGGAATCCAACGGGAACAGCTGCTCTGGCATGACGTACCCTCTCGTTCGTGCCGCGGTACGGTCAGGGCCGCGGCAGCTTGTTGTGGAGCGGATTGGTGGTGACCCGGCGGGCGCCGCCCGAGCGCGGGGCCGCCGGTGGCGCGGCCACCACCTCGGGTTCGACGGCACTCCTGGTCGCCCGGTCGATCAGTCGGTAGGCCGCAGATCCGGCAATCGAGAGATGCGGCGCGCTCATCACGCGGCGCGCGGGCTCCCCGCAGACCGGGCAGTTAGTCGCCTCCGGCACCGAGGTGATCGGGTGGCTCTGCTCGAAATCGGCGCACCGGCCGCAGCGGAACTCGTAGATCGGCATCCTGCTGCGCCTCCTCGCTGGGGTCCGGGCCTCCGTGTGAACATATGCGGGGTGCACCGTGGCGTCAACGACGCGGTGCACGGCTCGGCTCAGCTCAGTACACGCTCGCGGTGCCCAGCGGGATGACGAGCGGGCAGCCGGCGACGGGGTCGTCGATCACGCGGCACCGCAGCCCGAAGACATCCTCGACGAGCTCCTCGGTGACCAGCTGGCGCGGGGTGCCCTCCGCGACCACGGCGCCGTCCTTCATCGCGATCAGGTGGGTGGCGTACCGGGCGGCATGGTTCAGGTCGTGCAACACGGCAACGAGGGTGCGGCCCTCGGAGTGCAGGTGCCGGAAGAGCTCCAGGAGTTCGATCTGGTGGGCGATGTCGAGGAATGTGGTCGGTTCATCCAGCAGCAGGATCGGGGTCTCCTGCGCCAGGGCCATCGCCACCCACACCCGTTGCCGCTGACCGCCGGAGAGCTCGTCGACGAGCCGGCTCGACAGCGCGGTGGTGCTCGTCGCCGCCAGGGCCGCGGTGACGGCCCGTTCATCCTGCACCGACCACTGCCGGATCAGCTTCTGATGCGGGTACCGGCCGCGGGCGACGAGGTCGAACACGGTGATGCCGTCCGGCGCGAGCGAGGTCTGCGGCAGCAGGCCCACCTGGCGGGCGAGTTCCTTGCCGCCGAAGGTCGTGATCGAGCGGTCATCCAGCAGCACCCGGCCGCTCGCGGGGCGCAGCAGCCGGGCCAGGCCGCGCAACAGGGTGGACTTGCCGCAGGCGTTCGGCCCCACGATCACGGTGAAGGAGCCATCCGGGATGTCCACGTGGAGGTGTTCGCTGATCACCCGCTTGTCGTAGCCGATGGTGACATCCTCGGCGCGTAACCGGGCGGGGGCGTGCGGTGCCATGGCGGCGGTCCTTTCGTCAGGAGTCATCGGCGGCGGCCCTCGCGCACAAGCAGCCAGACGAAGTAGCCGCCGCCGACCACGACGGTCATGACACCGACCGGCAACTGGGTGGGCGCGAAGGCCCGCTGCGCGACGAGGTCCGACGCCAGCAGAAGCAGCGCGCCGGCACAGGCTGCCGGCACGAGCGAGAGTGTGGCCGAGCCGATGAGGCGCCGGGCGATCTGCGGGGCGACGAGGGCGATGAAGGCGATGGGGCCCGCCGCCGCGGTCGCGATGGCGACGAGAACGATGCCCCACAGCAGCGCGCTCAGGCGCACCGCCTCGGCCCGCACCCCCAGCGCTCGGGCGGAATCGTCACCGAGTTCGAGCTGGCGGAGCGCCGGCGTGTGGGCGACGAGCACCGGGCAGACGACCGCGAGCAGCCCGAGCACCGGCCACAGCTGTTCGTAGCCCAGCCCGCTCAGCGACCCGCTGCCCCAGACCGCGGCGGCCATCGCGTCGTCGAGGTTCGCCCGGGTGACCAGCCAACTGTTCACCGACGCCAGGGTGGCGGAAACACCGATTCCCACGATGATGAGCCGGAAGCCCTGGATCCCGCGGGAGTACGCGAGCACGTAGACGAGCAGCGCGGTGGCGAGCCCGCCCGCCACCGCCCCCACGGCGGTCTGCAGGTAGCCGCCGCCGAAGAGCAGGATGACAACGAGCCCGCCCGTGTATGCCCCGGTGGAGAACCCGATGATGTCCGGGCTGCCGAGCGGGTTACGGGTGAGCGACTGGAACACGGCGCCGCTCATGCCGAGGGCCGCGCCCAGCACGATTCCCAGCAGGGCCCTCGGCAACCGCCATTCGCCCACCACGAGCCGGGACTGCGGGGTGCCGCCGCCGGTCAGGGTCGCCACAACGTCCCCGAGCGGGATGGTGTAGTCGCCCACGCTCAGGGCGACGAGGAGCACGGCCACGGTGACCGCGGCCAGGCCCACGCAGACGGAGACGGCCCGCACGTCGACGCGCAGCGACAGTGCCGGCAGCGCCGGGCGCGGCGACGAGCGGAGCACGAGGAAGGCACGCCCGGTACCGGTCACGCGCGTCACAGCCCGGTGATCTTCCGGCGGCGGGCGAGCAACACCAGCACCGGGGCGCCGATGAACGCGGTCACGATGCCGACCTGCATCTCCTGCGGCGGCACGATGACCCGGCCGAGCACATCCGCGGCCAGCACCAGGATGGGTGCGCACACGAGCGTGTAGGCGAGGATCCAGCGCTGGTCCGGTCCGACGAACCACCGCACGACGTGCGGCACCATGAGGCCGACGAACCCGATCGGGCCCGCCGCCGCCGTGGCCCCGCCCGCCAGCAGGGTGACGGCGACGATCACGATGATCCGGGTGCGCATGACCCCGGCGCCCAGCGACCGGGCCAGGTCCTCCCCCAGCGCGATGGCGTTCAGTGGCGCGGCTACCGTCGCGGCCAGCAACAGACCGATGAGGATGAAGGGGAGCACCGCGAAGAGCACGTGCTCGTCTCTGCTGGTCAACGTGCCGGCGCCCCAGAACCGCATCCCCTCGAACACCGACGGGTTGAGCAGCGAGATCATGCTCGACACCCCGCCGAGCAGCGCCCCCAGCGCAACACCGACCAGGGTGAGCCGAACGGGGGTGGCGCCCGCGGGCCCCGAGGCCCCGATCACGAAGACCAGCAGGGTCGCGGCGGCCGCTCCGGCGAAGGAGAACCACACGTAGCCCTGGATGTCGCCGACGCCGAACCAGCCGATGCCGATGGTGACGAGGAACCCGGCGCCGGCGTTGACCCCGAGGATGCCCGGGTCGGCCAGCGGATTGCGAGTGAGCGCCTGGATCAGCGCGCCGGCGACACCCAGGGCCGCTCCCACGACGGCGCCCACGAAGGCCCGCGGCAGCCGCAGCCCCACCACGATCTCCCGCACCTCACCGGCGCCCCGCCCGTCGAGGGCGTCGAGCAGTGTCCGCAGCACCTCGGCGGGCGGAATGTACCGGGCACCGACGGCGAGGCTGCCGACCATGCTCGCCACGAGGACCACCAGCGCCAGGATCAGCACGATCGTTCGTACTCCGGTTCCGCGCACCAGGGGTGCACGAACCGGAGTACTGCGAACGGACTCGTTCACCCGCGAACCGACCCGCCTCAGCCTTCGGATGCGGGGATCAGCACGGTCTGTTCGACCGCTTCAAGCCAGCCGAGGGCGGTGCCGTAGTCGGTGACGCTGGACCAGACGCCGTACACGTCGCCGGCCTGCGCGGCGGGCAGCGCGGTGAACAGCGGTGTCTGCAGGGTGCCGGCCAGGGAGTCGGAGAGCTCGCCGACCGGGTTGGCGCCGGTCACGATGATCTCGGCTCCGCCGAGCACGGTGGTCGTCAGCTCGGGTGAGATGTACATCCAGCCCTTGTCGCCCTCTTCCTGGGCGGGGATGCTCGGGGCGAGCGTCGCTCCCAGGTCGTCGAAGAACAGTGCGCCGACCGAGCCGCCGGGGTAGAGCACGGAGAAGCCACCCTCGACATCGCCGTCACCGATCGCGGCCCAGGGGCGCGCGAGCACGTCGGCGTAGTCCTCCTGGACTCGGGCGAGCTCGGCGTCGTAGCTTTCCTGGGCGCTCTCGAAGGTGTCAGCCTGGCCGACCGCCGCGGCGACGTCACCGCCGATCGCCCGCCAGTCGCCCCGGTACTCACCCTCGAAGATCACCGTGGGCGCGATCTTGGACAGCTTCTCGAACGTCGCCTCATCCACCTCGAGCACATCGCCCACGATGAGGTCGGGTTCGGCGGCCATGACGGCCTCGATGTTGAGGTCGAAGAAGGCGCCGACGGTGTCGGCCGACGCGATGAGCTCCTGCTGGGATGCGGTGAAGGACTCGGCGTAAGCGGAGTAGTCCTGCATCGCCACGGGAGTGACCCCCACGGCGGCGAGCTGCCACGGCGTGTCGTACGAGACCGCGACGATCCGCTCGGCCTCGTCGGGCACCTCGACATCACCGTAGGCGGTTTCCACGGTGCGGGTGCCGGCCGTGCCGGCATCGGCCGTCTCGGCCGCCTCGGACGCGTCGGAGGAGCACGCGGTCAGGCCGACGAGCAGAACGGCCAGGGCCAGGGGCGCCACGAGTCGGGGGCGCAGGGGAGCAGGACGGTGCATGGAGAGTCTTTCTCGAGGACTTAGTTAGGTAAGGCATACCTACCTAAGCGATCGTAGCCACGTCTCCATCACGACAGGTGGACAATCCATACCGTTTTCTGGACAGTCCGGCCCCGCTACCGGCCGGCGTGGTCGGCAACCCGGTCGGTCAGTCGCGATCCTGCTCCACGTGCCCGGTGGTCCCCGCCGTCCAGTAGCCCACGGCGCGATGCCGGTCCCGGGCCAGACCACGCACCTCCCGCACGTGTTTGCGCACCCGGCGGGCGGCGGCGGCCTCGCACGCCACCCACACGTAGCCGGGCCCGTCCGGCAGGGTCAGCGATTCCACCGCGGCGGGCAGTTCGCTGTGCAGACCGCCGGGGCCCACGAGCCACGTCCAGGAGACCCGGGCGCGGGAGGGGATGACCTGCCGGTCGGCGTCGGCGGGCACCTCCACCACGGCGTGCACCTCGACATCCGCCGGGAGTTCCTCGATGATGCGCGCGAGGCCCGGCAGCCCCGTCGCATCCGCCACCAGCACCTGCCACGCGGTGTCCGCCGGCGGCGCGTGATAGGCGCGGGAGGTGCCGCCGGAGAAGACACCGAGCACCTCACCGGGGGTGGTCTGTTCCGCCCACCCCGACGCGAGGCCGCCGTCGTGCACGACGAAGTCGACGTCGATCTCGCGCCCATCGTCGTGCACCGCACGCACCGTGTAGTGCCGCCACGGCGGCTCCTCGCCCCGGCTCGCCCGGCCGTACTCACGATCGTTGAAGAACTCGACGTCGGCGTGCGTCTCGCCCGGCCACGGGAAGGCCAGGTCGACCCGTTCGTCGCCGCGGCCGTCGACGTGCCACCGCCAGTCGCCGACGCTTCGCAGCCGGACGCGGATCATGCCGGGGGTCACCCGGGTGGTGTGGACGACTTCGGCGGGCTGGCAGAAGGCCATGGGTCAGTTCTCCTGGATCGGTTGTGCGGATGCGTGGATTGCGTCGGACCCACGGAAGGACCGGAAGTAGGCCGCGGGCGTGTGCCCGGTGGTCTGCCGGAAGAGGTGGATGAACGTGCTGGGGTTGGTGTAGCCGAGATCCCTGGCCACCGACACCACCGAATGCCCCGCGGCGATGTCGATCAGGGCGCGGCGCATCCGCACGGTGATACGCCACTGCGTCAGACTCGATCCGGTTTCCCGCTCGAATCCGCGGTTCACGGTGCGCCCACTCACCCCGAGCCGGCTCCCCCACTGGGTGCTCGTGCCGTTGTCGGCAGGGTTCCGCAGAATCTCCTCGGCGACCGCGCGTAACGCCGGGTCGGTCGGCAGGTGCACGTCGAGCGAGGCCGAGTGCACGGGGGCGAGCAGATCCACGATGAGCTGTTGCATCCGCATCCGCACCGGGTCCTCCAGGTGCGCCGACTTGTTCGATTGCAGCAGCTCCCGCAGCAGGGTCGTGATGCCGATCCCGGTGGTGCCGCGCCAGGGCACGGTGACGCGGTCGGCCGAGACGTAGGTCACATAGAAAACGGTTCCCGGTTCCGCCGTCACATGGTGGGTCATGCCGGCCGGAATCCAGATGCCCAGGCCGAACGGGGTGACCCAGAGCTGGCCGTCCGCCTCGACGGTGAGGACCCCGCTGTCGGAGAAGATCAGCTCGTGCTCCTCGTGCACTCCGTCGGCCCACCGCTCGAGGGAGCTGCTCGTGATGACCTGCGTGGTGAGCAGCCACGGGTCCTCGGTCAGCGCGTGCCGCACCCCGTCCGGCGCGGTTTCGGGTCGGTTGTCCAGCGCCGACGTGGCCCACAGCGTCTCGATCATCTGTCCCGTTCCCTGTATCGGGAATGAGCATACTGGGATCGAACAGCAAACCGGCAACAGAACGTTAACATCCAAACCCCCGCGTGGACCGGTCGAAGTTCTAGGATCGTTGTGCCAGCACATCGGCTTGTCGGCTGGCTCCCGCGAAGATTTCGTGATCCGCGACGCTAGTGACAAGCTCGACTACCGGTTTAAGCCATCGTTTGCACGCACCTATCAAGCAGGGCTCCATATATTGACTTCCCCCCACTCCCCCCTTTCGCCCGCGCAGACCCGTGACCGCGTGCTCGGCGCGCGCGGGGTGCTCTTCGACCTCGACGGCGTCCTCACCCCCACGGCCGAGGTGCACATGAGCGCCTGGTCGCGCCTGTTCACCCCGTTCCTCGAGGCGCACGACGTGAAGCCGTACACCGACGCCGATTACTTCGCCTACATCGACGGCAAACCCCGTTACGACGGCGTGCGCTCCCTGCTGGCCTCCCGCGGCCTGTCGCTTCCCGACGGTGATCCGTCGGATGCGCCGGAGCAGGAAACCGTCTGCGGCCTCGGCAACCGCAAGAACAAGGCCTTCAACGAGACCCTCGCCGAAGACGGCGTGCGAGCGTACCCGGGGTCGCTCCGGTTCCTCGACGCCGTGGTCGCGGCCGGCCTGCAGGTGGCCGTGGTCACCAGCTCGCTCAACGGCCAGATGGTCCTCACCGCCGCGGGCCTCCGTGACAGGTTTGAGATCGTCGTCGACGGTGTGCGCGCCCGCGCCGAGAACCTCGCCGGCAAGCCCGCACCGGCCACCTACCTGTACGGCGCCGAACTCCTCGGCCTCACCGCCGCGGAGTGTGTCGTCGTCGAGGACGCCGAGTCCGGCATCCAGTCCGGCCGCGCCGGCGATTTCGGCCTGGTCCTCGGTGTCGACCGTGGCGTCGGCTCGCACGTCCTGTTCGAGGCCGGTGCCGACGCCGTCGTCGCCGATCTCGATGAACTCCTCCCGCTGATCGGCAGCACCATCCCGTCTTCCCCGACCGCGAGCGGAGTCCACGCATGAGCCTCGACACCTCCATCACTCCCCTGGTCGATCCCCTCGATCGCAGCCGGTTCCCCCTCGACGAGTGGGCCCTGGTCGAAACCGACTTCTCCGGCGACGACATGGGCCGCACCGAGACCCTGTTCGCGGTCGGCAACGGCTACCTGGGCCTCCGCGGCAACGTCGATGAGGGCCGCGACGGCCACGTGCACGGCACCTTCATCAACGGGTTCCACGAGACCTGGCCCATCCGGCACGCCGAAGAGGCCTTCGGGTTCGCCCGGGTCGGCCAGACCATCGTCAATGCCCCGGATGCGAAGATCATCCGCATCTACGTCGACGACGAGCCGCTGGTGCTCACCCTCGCCGAACTGCTCAGCTACGAGCGCCGGCTCGACTTCGGCGACGGCATCCTGTCCCGTTCACTGGTCTGGCGCACCCCGTCCGGCAAGCAGGTCCTGATCCGCTCGCGCCGCCTGGTGTCCTTCACCGAACGCCACCTCGCCGTGCTCGAGTACGAGGTCACCATGCTCGACGCCGACGCGTCCGTGGTCATCTCCAGCCAGACCCTCAACCGGCAGGACGGCATCGGCGAGTACGACCGGCCCAAGTCGGGCTCGGCCAACGATTGGGACCCGCGCCGTGCGGAGACCTTCACCGAACGGGTGCTCCAGCCGAGGTTCAAGCGCGCCAACAACGGCCGTTACGTGCTCGGTTTCCGCTGCACCAACTCGGGCATGACCGTTGCCACGGCGTCGGACCACTCGATCGACACCATCAACGACTTCGACGAGTCGTCGCAGTTGGGCGACGACCTCGCCAAGCACGTGTACAAGGTCAAGGCCAAGATGGGCAACCCCATCCGCATCACCAAGCTGCTCAGCTACCACACCTCGGCCGGCGTGCCCACGCACGAACTCGCCGACCGCTGCGACCGCACCCTCGACCGTGCCAAAGAGGCCGGCGTCGCCGCGATCATCCAGGAGCAGCGCGACTGGCTCGACGCGTTCTGGGCCCGCACGGATGTTGAACTGCCCGGTCAGCCGGCCCTGCAGCAGGCCACGAGGTGGAACTTCTTCCAGCTCGCGCAGGCGTCCATGCGCGCCGATGGTCAGGGCGTCTCCGCCAAGGGGGTGTCCGGTTCCGGTTACGGCGGGCACTACTTCTGGGACACCGAGGTCTACGTGCTGCCGTTCCTCACCTACACGTCGCCGAACGCGGCCAGGAACGCCCTGCGGTTCCGGCATGGCCTGCTCGACCACGCCCGCGCCCGCGCCTCGGAGCTCAACCAGCTGGGAGCGTTGTTCCCGTGGCGCACCATCAACGGCCTCGAGTCCAGCGCGTACTACGCAGCCGGCACGGCCCAGTACCACATCGACGCCGACATCTCCTATGCGCTCAGTCAGTACGTCGCGGCCACCGGTGACGAGGACTTCCTCGCCCGCGAAGCCATCGACATCCTCGTCGAGACCGCGCGGATGTGGGCCGACCTGGGGTTCTGGCGGGGCAACGGCAACGATGTCTTCCACATCCACGGCGTCACCGGGCCGGACGAATACACCACCGTCGTCAACGACAACCTGTACACGAACATCATGGCGCGCTCCAACCTGCGCGCCGCGGTGAAGAGCGTGCGCCGGTTGTACTCGCAGGACCGGGCGGCGTTCGACTCCATGGCCGCTCGCCTCAAGCTCGACGACGCCGAGGTGATGGAGTGGTCGTTCGCCGCGGAGGCGATGCACATCCCCTTCGACCGCAACCTCGGCATCCACCCGCAGGACGCCCAGTTCCTCGAGAAGGAACGCTGGGACCTGTCCGCGACGCCGCCGGAGCACCGGCCGCTGCTGCTGCACTACCACCCGCTGGTGATTTACCGCTTCCAGGTGCTCAAGCAGGCCGACGTGGTGCTGGCGCTGCTCCTGCAGGGCGACCAGTTCACGCCGGAAGAGAAGCGGAACGACTTCGACTACTACGACCCGCTGACCACGGGCGACTCCACGCTGTCGGATGTGGTGCAGTCCATCATCGCCGCCGAGGTGGGCTACCACGAGCTCGCGCTCAAGTACTTCACCTCCGGGCTGTTCGTCGACCTCGCCGACCTGCACCACAACGCGGCCGACGGCGTGCACGTCGCATCCGCCGGTGGTGTGTGGAGCGCGCTGGTGATGGGCTTCGGAGGGCTCCGCGACCACAGCGGCCGCATCACGCTCGACCCGCGCCTGCCCGAGGATTGGGACGAACTGATCTTCCGGGTCACGCTCAAGGGCAGCCGGCTGCGCGTGGCAATCACGCAGACGAGTGTGCACCTGAGCATCGAGGAGGGCACCGAGGCGCGCCTGACCGTGCGCGGCCTACAGGTCGTCGTGACGAAGGGGCAGCCGGAGACGGTTCCACTCTCGCACCAGGGCGCCCGCGACCCCGGTGCACCCACGGCGGCGCTCATCGAGAGCAGCCGACGCGCTGACGGCACCGTCATCACGTCGTCGATCCCCACGATCGCGCACATCACCGAGCAGATGCCCACGCTCGACTAGGCGTCGTATCCGCCGGAGGGCCGTTTCGCTGGTCGAGCTTGTCGAGACCGCGGGACGGCCCTGTTACGTTAAATGCCACCGATCCGTTGTGGCCGCGGCCACCGACCGCGAGGAGTAGCGTGACTGCCCAGGCGTACCTGAACACGATCAAGGCCAAGACGGGCCTCGACCCGGCAGATTTCCAGGCCGCTGCGGCCGCGAAGGGTCTGCTCGGCCCGGACGTCAAGACCGCGACCATCGTGGCGTGGCTCAAGGAGGACTACGGCCTCGGCACCGGCCATGCCATGGCCCTCGTCGCGGCGCTGGGCCAGGTACCCGGCCAGCGGCTGCCGGTCGATGAGAAGGTCAACGCCCAGTTCGGTGGCGCCAAGGCGCGCTGGCGGGGCACCTACGATGCCCTGCTCGACCACGCGCGCGAGCTCGGCGAGGTGAACCTCGCACCCACCAACAGCTACATCAGCCTGCTCAGGGGCACGGGCAAGTTCGCCATCGTGCAGGTCACCGCCAATCGGCTGGACCTCGGCCTCAAGCTGCCCGGGGTGCCGGGCACCGACGACCTCGAACCGGCCGGCAGCTGGAACAGCATGGTCACCCATCGCATCCGCCTGGCCGACCCGGCCGACCTCACCGCCGAGGTGCTCGCCTGGCTGGGCCGCGCCTACGAGACCGCCGCGTAGCCCGCGACCCCGCGAGAGCGGCCCTTCGGTTGCTTCCCGTCGCGTGAGGTGACCGCACGACCGCTTTCGCGGATGCGGCTGCGGATGCGGATGCGCGCGCGCACCGGCGATACTGGGTGAGCCCCCTCAGCAAGGAGATCATCGTGGATTCCGACACCGTCGTCGCAGCCCTGCCGCCCGCCACCAGAGCCAGGACCATTCGTGGCGCCGTGCTCCGCAGCACCGGCGCCGCCCGCCCCTACGCCACATCCCGGCCACTCGAGATCGTCGAGCTGCAACTCGCCGGCCCCGGACCCGGCGAGATCCTCGTGAAGATCGAGGCTGCGGGCCTCTGCCACTCCGACCTCTCGGTGGTGACCGGCAGCCGGGTGCGGCCCACCCCGATGCTGCTCGGCCACGAAGCGGCGGGCCGGGTGGTCGAACTGGGCGCCGGTGTCGATGACCTCCGAGTCGGCCAGCGCGTGGTGATGGCATTCCTGCCGCGCTGCGGCGACTGCACGGCCTGCGCGACCGACGGCAAGCTGCCCTGCCTTCCGGGCAGCGCCGCCAACAATGCCGGCACCCTTCTCGGCGGCGAGCGTCGGCTCAGCCAGGATGGCACGCCCGTGCACCACCACCTGGGTGTCTCGGCGTTCGCCGACCACGCCGTGGTCAACCGGTTCTCGGTGGTGCCCGTGGATGACGATGTGCCGCCGGGAATCGCCGCCGTGCTCGGCTGCGCGGTGCTCACCGGTGGGGGCGCCGTGATCAACGCGGGGAGGCCGGGCCCCGCCGACACCGTCGCCGTCGTCGGGCTCGGCGGTGTGGGTATGGCCGCGCTGATCACCGCGCTCTCCCTCGACGTGGCCGAGGTGTTGGGCATCGACTCCCTCGACGAGAAGCTGCACCAGGCCCGTGGCCTCGGCGCCGACGCGGTGTACACCCCGGAACAGGCCATCGAGCAGGGCATCACGGCGACCGTCGTCATCGAAGCGGCCGGGCATCCGCGCGCCTTCGAGACCGCGGTGCGCATCACCGCCGCCGGTGGCACCACCGTCACGGTGGGGCTCCCCGGCGCCGACCAGTTGGCGGAGGTGTCCCCGCTCACGATCACGGCGGAGGCGCGCACGATCATCGGCAGCTACCTGGGCTCCGCCGTGCCGGCCAGGGACATCCCGTTCTATGCGGGCCTCTGGCGGGAGGGCAAGCTGCCCGTGGAGAGCCTGATCTCCAGCGAGATCCGGCTCGAGGACATCAACGCGGGCATGGACACCCTGGCCGACGGCAAGGCCGTGCGGCAGATCATCCTCTTCGACTGACCCGCCGCACCCCACAACTGTTGCCAATGCGGACTTCTGCGTCCGGCACACCGGCCGCAGAAGTCCGATGCGGGAACAGTTGGGCGGCGGGCAGGGTCAGACCGGGGTGATCAGGGTGCCGTCGGTCTGGAACCGGCGGATGTTCGCCAGTGTCAGGTCCGCCATCGCCCGGCGGGTTTCGCGGGTACCGCTGGCGATGTGCGGCAGCAGCACCACGTTGTCCATCATCACGAGCGCGGCCGGCACCCGGGGCTCGTCCTCGAAGACGTCCAGTCCAGCTCCGGCGATCCGGCCGGCCTGCAGCGCCTCGATGAGCGCCGGCTCGTCGACGACCGAGCCTCGGGCGATGTTCACCAGGTAGCCCTGCGGCCCCAGCGCGGTGAGTACCTCCGCGGTGATGATGCGTTCGGAATCGGCGCCGCCGGCCGCGGCCACCACGAGGGCGTCGCAGCCCGCGGCCAGCTCGGTGATCGAGCCGGCGTAGACATAGGGCGAGCCGGGCACCTGGTTGCGGTTATGGTACGAAATCTCGCAGCCGAAGCCCTCCAGCCGGGTCGCGATGGCGCCACCGATGCGGCCGAGCCCCACGATCCCGACCCGCTTGCCCGAGAACCGGGTGGCCAGGGGAAAGCTCGCCGTCGCCCAGTGCCCGGCCCGCAGGAAGGTGTCCGCCTGCGTGATCCGCCGGAACACGTCCAGCAGCAGCGCCAGGGCGGTGTCCGCGACACAGTCGGTGAGCACATCCGGCGTATTGCTCACCCCGATCCCCCGCGCCCGGGCCGCGCCCACGTCCGTCGTGTCGTAGCCGACCCCGAAGTTGACGATGGCCTCCAGGTTCGGCAGCGCGTCGATCAGAGCGGCATCCACCCCGACCTTCCCCGAGGTCACCACCAAACGGATGCCCGGGCCGCGCTCGGTGAGGAAGGTCGCCCGGCTGTCGTCCTCCGGCAGCCGCATGGCCGCGAACTCGTCGGCGATCTCCGAGTGCAGGGCAGGCAGGAGCGGACCGACCTGCAGCACCGCCCCCGACAGGGGCTGGTGGCTTCGGTCACGGACGGGGCTGTTAAGAGGTGTGGTCACCCTCTGAGGCTAGGCTTCGGGCGCCGCCGCCGTCATGACGTAATTCGAATAGATCGATACCCTGCCAGCATGAAAAGGGCATCAGGCTTCAAAATCCGCATGATTCCGGACGTGTCCGGCCCGTATTCGCGGGCTCACCGGTGCCGGGCGAGGGTTCCGCGTGGGTCCGGGCCCGCCACCGTCGAACTCTGACCTTGACGTAGTCTCCAGCGCCGCTCAAGCTGAGTCCTGTCTACCAGCCGAGACCTTAGCTTCACTTGTAGACGTGACACACCGGGATGTTTCCCGGCGACGTCTCACAATAATCCGGAGGAACCAATGTCGTCTTCTTCTTCACCGTCAACCCACCCTCAATCCAGGAACCCCCGCCCCGGGTTCATCGGAGTCGCCGTCGCCGCCGGCTCTCTCCTTCTCCTCAGCTCCTGCTCCGTCGCCAACTCGGAGCCGAGCACGGGAACCAGCTCGGCCGACCTCGTGCGCATCGTCCTCTCCCAGGAACCGCCGACCCTCGAGCCCTGCGAAGCGAACCTCACCTCCACCGGCGTCGTGGTGCGCTCCAACATCACCGAGCCCCTCGTCGAGCGGAACCCGACGACGGGTGACCTCGACCCGCTCCTCGCAACCGACTGGGAGGCCACCGGGGACACCGAGTGGACCTTCACCCTCCGCGATGACGTCACGTTCCAGGACGGCACCCCCTTCAACGCCGAAGCGGCCGCCTTCGCGATCGACCGTGCGGTCAACTCCGACCTCGGCTGCAATGTCGAGGGTTACGTTTTCGGCGACGACGACCTCGTGGTCACCGCCGTCGATGAGACCACCCTGACGGTCAGCACCGTCAGCCCCGATCCCATCCTGCCGCTACGCCTCTCTTTCGTAGAGATCGTGCCGCCGTCCACCGACACCGCCGCCAAGGTGCGCGAACCCGTCGGCACCGGCCCGTACGCGGTCAAGCAGTGGGATGCCGGCACCAAGCTCACCCTGGAGCGCAACGCCGACTACTGGGGCGACGCCCCCGCCTACGCCGAAGCCGAATACCAGTGGCGCGCAGAGGGCACCGTCCGCGCGGCCATGGTGACCAGCGGCGAAGCCGACCTGGCCATGGGCCTGGGTGCCGACGACGGCGCCGGCGATCTCGGCCTCGACTACCCCAACAACGAAACCGTGGCGCTGCGCCTCACCGCCGAGATCCCCCCGCTCGACGACATCCGGGTGCGCCAGGCGATCAACTACGCGATCGACAAGCAGGGCATCACCGACTCCCTCTACCAGGGCGCACACATTCCCGCCGCCCAGCTGGTCCCCGAGGGCATCGTTGGCCACAACCCCGACCTCGAGGTGTGGGAGTTCGACGTGGCAGCGGCCACCGCCCTGGTCGACGAGGCCCGCGCCGACGGGGTTCCCGTTGACGAGAAGATCACCATGGTGGCCCGCAACGCCCAGTTCCCCAAGGTCTCCGAGATGTCCCAGGTGCTGCAGGAGCAGCTGACCCAGATCGGCCTCAACGTTGAACTGAAGATGGTCGACACCACGCAGCACCTGCAGTACCAGCTGCGCCCGTTCGTCACCAACGAGGGCCCCATCGCGCTGCTCATCCAGCACGGCAACCAGGCCGGTGACGCCGCCTTCAGTGTGGAGCAGTACATGACCACCACCGGAGCCCAGAGCGTGTTCGGCACCCCGGAGTTCGACACCATGCTCACCGAGGCCTCGGTGCTCACCGGCGACGAGCGGGAGACCGCGTACCAGGACATCTTCGCGTACCAGAACGAGGAGATCGTGCAGTTCGCGTTCATCGCCCACCAGACCGGTGTGATCGGCAAGGCGGCCACGGTCGACTACACGCCGAACTCCTCCTCCGGCGACGAACTGCGCCTCGCCGAGATCACCCCCGCCGGCTGACGCGCCGTTTCGTAGCCGAAAGGACGTGAGAGCCCGTGTGGACTTTTCTGAGACGCAGGATCATCTCCAGCGCACTTCCGCTGATCGTGGTCATCGTCGGAGTATTCGCCCTCGCCCGGTTGACCGGCAACCCGGCCAGCCTGTACCTGCCCCTGAACGCCACCGAACAGATGCGGACGGACTTCACCGAACGCAACGGCTTCGATGACCCGCTCCTGGTGCAGATGGCGAACTACTTCGGCGGCGTCCTCCGACTGGACTTCGGGGTCTCCCTCCGCACCGGGGAGCCCGCAGGCGAAATGGTCCTGCGGGCCTTCCCGGCCACCCTGCAACTGGCCGGCGTGACCATGCTGCTGGCCGTGGTGCTGGCCGTGATCGTCGGCAGCTGGGCGGCACTCAAGCCCAACGGGATCGTCGACCGGATCTCCAGCTTCGCCTCGATGGCCGCCGCGAGCATCCCGGACTTCTGGTTGGCGATCATGGGCATCTGGGTCTTCGCCATCACCCTGGGCTGGGTACCCACCTCCGGGGTGGACAGCCCCACCTCCTGGCTGCTGCCCATTGCGGTTCTGCTGATGCGGCCCTTCGGGGTGCTCGTGCAGATCGTGCGCGGCGCCATGGTCACCTCCCTCTCCGAGCCCTACATCAAGCTGGCTCGCAGCAAGGGTGCCAGCGAGGTGCGGGTGGTCAGCCGGCACGCCCTGCGCAATGCCGCAGCTCCCGCCCTCACCGTGGCCGGTGACCTCGCCGTCGGCCTGATCAACGGCGCGGTGGTCGTCGAGTCCATCTTCGGCTGGCCCGGCATCGGCAAGCTCATGATCGACTCGATCCTGCAACGCGACTTCGCGGTGCTGCAGGCCGCCGTGCTGCTCACCGCGGTCTCGATCTTCGCCCTGAACATTCTGATCGACCTCGGTTACGCGCTGCTCGATGCCCGGGTGCGACCGAGCGACAGGGCCAGGAAGCGCCGGGTCACCCCCGCGGCCGCCCAGGAACGGAAACTCAATGTCCAGCCCACTCGTTAACCCGCAGTTGCCGCCCGGCGGCCGCTCCGTCGCGCCGCCGAGCACCGAGGTCATCGCCCTGCCGCGCAGCCTGGCTGCCACCAAGCCCGGCCTGTTCCACCTCTTGCTCAAGGACCGCTTCGCCACCGCTGCGGCCGTCGTGCTGCTGCTCGTGGGGCTCACCGCGCTGCTGGGCCCCACCCTGATGGGCGACTTGGCCACCAAGCAGAACCTGTCGGCCACCAACCAGCCGCCGTTCAGCCTCGCCGAGGGCTGGCAGTTCATCCTCGGCAGCGACTCCCTGGGCCGCAGCATGCTCGCCCGCCTGGTGGTCGCCACCCAGACCACCCTCTCCGTGGCGCTGCCCGCCGTGGGAATCTCCCTCGTCATCGGCTCCCTCTGGGGCGTCTGGGCCGGCTTCCACCGCGGCTGGCGTGAGACCGTCTCGATGCGCATCGCCGACGTCATCATGAGCTTCCCGTCGCTGCTGCTGGCCGTCGTGGTGCTCTACGTGTTCTCGCCGAGCGCGGCCAACATCGTGCTGATCCTGGCGCTCACCCGCATCCCGATCTACCTGCGCACCGCCCGCGCCGAGTCGGCCGAGCTGCAGAGCCGCACCTTCGTGGATGCCGCGCGCACCTTCGGCACCAAGCCGAGCGCGATCATCCGCCGGCATGTCATCCCCGTGGTGCTGCCCACCCTGCTCACCCTGGCCACGCTCGAGTTCTGTTACGTGATGCTGGCCGAGTCGTCGCTGAGCTTCCTCGGCATCGGCATCCAGCCGCCGGACGTGAGCTGGGGCCTCATGGTGGCCCAGGGCCGGCAGTACCTGCAGACCGCCTGGTGGCTGTCGCTGTTCCCCGGCCTGGCCATCGTGATCACCACCGTGGCCGCCAACGTGCTCGCCGCGTGGCTGCGCATCGCCACCGACCCGGCGCAGCGCTGGCGGCTCACCCTCAAGCACAAGCGCAAGCGCTTCATTGCCCGCATGCCCGTCAAGGAGGATGGCCGATGAGCATCAGCACCCGCACCGTCGCCGAACCCGCCGTGCGCGCCGAGAACCAGCTCGTTCTCGATGTGGCCGACCTGGTCGTCGAGATCCGCACCCCCAAGGGCACCCTGCGCGCGGTCAACGAGGTCAGCTTCCAGGCCTACTCCGGCCGCACCATCGCGCTCCTGGGCGAATCCGGCTGCGGCAAGTCCATGACCGCCAAGGCCATCGCCGGCCTGCTCGATCCCGTCGCCGACGTAGCCGGTGGCGCGGTGCGCCTGAACGGCACCGACCTGGCCGCACTGAAGCCCAAGGAGCGCCGCAGAGTCGCCGGCCCCGAGCTCGGCATCGTCTTCCAGGACGCCCTGACCGCGCTCAACCCGGTGTACACGGTCGGCACCCAGCTCGGTGAGGCGTTCCGCATCCATCACGGGCTGTCGGCGAAGGCGGCCAAGGTGAAGGCGATCGAGCTGATGCGCCGGGTCGGCATCCCCGAACCCGAGTCCCGGGTGGATTCCTACCCGCACCAGTTCTCCGGCGGCATGCGCCAGCGGGTGCTGATCGCCATGGCCGTGGCGTTGAACCCCCGGCTGTTGATCGCCGACGAGCCCACCACGGCACTCGACGTGACGGTGCAGGCGCAGATCATGGCGCTGCTGCGGACCCTCCGCACCGAAAGCCACATGGCCGTGGTGCTCATCACCCACGACCTGGCACTGGTGGCCGAGGAGGCAGACACCGTCGCGGTGATGTACGCCGGCCGGGTCGTCGAGACCGGACCGGTGCGCGAGGTGTTCGCCGAGCCGCACCACCCGTACACCCGGGGGCTGCTGGACTCGGTGCCGGCGAACATCGGCCGCGGTGAGGACCTCAAGTCCATCGCGGGTTCCCCGCCGGAACTGCACGACATCCCGGTGGGCTGCGTCTACCAATCCCGCTGCCCGCTGGTGCAGGACATCTGCCGCGCGGTCACGCCGCCGCTCGAACCCTCCGGTGCCGGCCGCGCCGCCGCCTGCCACTTCTCGAAGGAGCTGGAAAATGCCTGAAGCCGTCCTGTCCGAAGCTGCGGTGCCTGAAACGCTGCTGGATGTCCGCCAGCTCACCAAGAACTTCCACGTGCCCGGCGCCAAGGGGAACAACACCCTGTGCGCCCTGGACATGATCGACCTGCACGTGAACCGCGGCGAGACCCTCGGCCTCGTCGGCGAGTCCGGCTGCGGCAAGTCCACCCTCGCCCGCACCCTCCTGCTGCTGGAGACGCCGGACAGCGGCAGCGTGCGCTTCGACGGGGTCGACCCGTTCGGGCTCAAGCGCAGCGAACTGCTCGCCTGGCGCCGCCGGGTGCAGATGGTCTTCCAGGACCCGTTCGCCTCGCTGAACGCCCGCATGACCGCCGGCGAGATCGTGTCGGAGCCCTGGGCGACCCACCGGGACCTGTACCCGACCAAGGCGGCCCGGCAGGCCCGGCTGAGCGAGCTGTTCACCCTGGTGGGCCTGCGGCCCGGCGATGCCGGCAAGTCCCCGCAGGAGTTCTCCGGCGGGCAACGGCAGCGCATCGGCATTGCCAGGGCTCTGGCGCTCAACCCCGACGTCATCGTGCTCGACGAACCGGTCTCGGCCCTGGACCTCTCGGTGCAGGCGCAGGTGCTCAACCTGCTCAACGACCTGCAGCAGCGCCTCGGTGTGGCCTACATCTTCATCTCGCACGACCTCTCGGTGGTGCGTCACGTGGCCGACCGGGTGGCGGTGATGTACCTGGGCCGGATCGTCGAGACCGGCACGGCCGAGGAGGTCTTCGACCGGCCCAGCCACCCGTACACGGCGGCCTTGATGTCGGCGTCGCCGCACCTCGACGTGACCGCGACGGCTCCCCGGCAGCGGATCATCCTCGAGGGGGAGATGCCTTCTCCGCTCGACCCGCCGTCGGGCTGCCGGTTCCGCACCCGCTGCTGGAAGGCGCAGGACATCTGCGCCGAGGTCGCCCCGGAGCCGCGGGCCGCGGCGGACAATCCCGCCCACGTCGCCGAATGCCACTTCCCGATCCCGGCCACGACCGACGAACCGGAACAGCTGGCGCGCGCCTTGTGAGCTGGCTGGAGCTCAGCATCATCGCGGTGACCCTCATCGCGGCCTCGGCCCTGCAGGCATCGATCGGGTTCGGCATGGGGATGCTCGCGGCCCCGGTGATCGGCCTGATCGACCCCACCCTGCTACCGGGCTCCATCATCATGCTGGCCGTCGTCGTCACGGCCATGGTGGCGGTGCGGGAACGCGCCGCTCTCGACGTGAAGGGGGCCGGCTGGGCCCTGGTCGGCCGCATCCCGGGCAGCCTGGCCGGTGCCTGGCTGGTGGCCGCGCTGCCCGCGCAGGGCCTGGCCTGGTTGGTCGCCGTGGTGGTGCTCGGCGGTGTGGTCCTGGCCTTCGCCGGCTGGGCGCCGGTGCCCGGCCGGCTCTCGCTCATCTCGGCCGGAGCGGCCTCGGGGGTGATGGGCACCACCACCTCCATCGGCGGCGCTCCGATGGCCCTCATCTGGCAGCGCTCGCACGGCCCGCAGCTGCGCGGAACGATGTCGGCGTTCTTCCTGGTGGGGTCGTCGATCTCGCTGGTAGCCCTGGTGGCCGTGGGCGCGGTGACCCGGCAGACCGTGAACCTCGCCCTCTGGATGATCCCGGCGGTGCTGCTCGGTTACCTGCTGTCCCGGTACGCGAACCGGTTGCTCGACCACCGACGCCTGCGACTGGTCGCGCTCGGCGTCTCCACCCTCGGAGCGGTGCTGCTGATCGGCGCCCAGCTGTTCGGCTGAACCGCCGGGACCGCGCCCGTCGGTTCAGGCCTGGCGCGGCCCGTGCACCTGATGCTGCAGCGGCAGCCCGGCGCCGAGGCTGCGCACGTTGCCGGCGATGTCGCCGGCCCGCAACTCGAAGGTGGTCCGGGCGTGACCGGAGTGGTGCGGGGTGAGCACGACGTTCGCCAGCGGCGCGAACCGCTCGGTGGCCGGCGGGGCGTTCTGACCGTCCGGCGCACCCCACCACACGTCGATCCCGGCGCCGGCGATCCCGCCGCTGGCCAGCGCCTCGTAGAGGGCGTCTTCGTCCACCACGGCGCCGCGCGCCACGTTCACCAGAATGGCCGTGGGCCGCATCAGCGCCAACGCCTGCGCATCCACCACCCCGCGGGTGGCCTCGCTGAGCGGAATGGTGACCACGACGATGTCGGAGGTGCGCATCAGCCGCGGCAAGTCGGCCAGACCGCCGACCCAGTTCAGGTCGAGGTCGTCGGGCACGGCGCCGGCCGGGTCGCGGCGGATCGCCTGCACCGTCATGCCGAGGGCACCGGCCAGCCGGGCCACCTCCTGGCCGATGCCGCCGAGGCCGAGCAGCCCGACCGTTCGCCCGGCGAGCACGCCGTGGAACGGCACCTCGGGGTCGGTGGCCACAGTCAGCCAGCGGCCCGCCCGCATCTGGGCGTCGGCGGCCAGAACGTGCCGGTTCAGCATCAGCGACACCATGATCACGTGCTCGGCGATCGGCCGGCCGTGATGGAACGTGTTCGCCACCATGACTCCAGGGGCGAGGTCGGCGAGCGGGATCTTATCCAGGCCCGCGCCGGTCACCTGCACCAACCGCAGACGCAGCCCGGCGGCGGCCATGGCCGGGGTCATCGCCGAACACACCAGCACGTCGGTGCGCGGGAGTTCGGCCAGAACCTGTTCCGGGCTCCAGTGGGCGGCCATTGTCCAGCGTGCGGTGTTGTCACCCCGGCTGAGCTCGGCCTCGAACCGGCTCAGGATGCGGTCGGTGACGAGAACGTTCAGCTGTTCGGCCGTGTCGGCGGAGGCGCTCACCAGCGGGGGCTGAGCAGTTCGTAGTCCGGCTGGATGCGCTGCATGTAGCCGGTGTCGTCCCGGCTGCGCAGCCCACAGGCGAGGTACTGCTCGTGCAGCCGGGCGAGGGCGTCCCGGTCGAGTTCCACGCCGAGCCCCGGCCCGCTGGGCACCTGCACCGACCCGTTGTGAAAGCTCAGCGCGCCGGACACGATAACGTCCTCGTCGGCGTCCTTCCACGGCCAGTGCGTGTCGCAGGCGTAGTCCAGATTCGGCGTGGCCGACGCGAGGTGCACCATCGCGGCCAGGCTGATGCCCAGGTGCGAGTTGGAGTGCATCGACAGGCCCAACCCGAAGGTCTCGGTGATGCCGGCCAGGGCCTGGCTGCGGCGCAGGCCACCCCAGAAGTGATGGTCGGAGAGGATCACGTCCACCGACTGTTGGGCGACCGCCGGCGCCACGTCGTCGAAACTGACCACGCACATGTTGGTGGCCAGGGGCATCAGCACCTCCCGGCGCACGGCGGCCATGCCGGCCAGGCCGGGGGTGGGGTCTTCGAGGTACTCGAGCACACCGTCGAGAGCCTGCCCCACCCGCACCGAGGTCGGTACCGTCCACGCCGCGTTCGGGTCCAGGCGCAGCGGGTGGTCGGGGAAGGCCTTCCGCAGCTCCAGGATCGCCTCGACCTCCTCCTCGGGGGTGAAGACGCCACCCTTGAGCTTGAGCGCGGAGAATCCGTAGTCGGCGACCATCCGCTGGGCCTGCGCCACGATGCCGGCCGGGTCGGCCGCGGCGCCCCACGCGTCGTCGGCGTGCCCCGGATGCCCGGCCCACTTGTAAAAGAGGTACCCGCTGAACGCGACCTCGCTGCGCACCGCGCCGCCGAGCAGGTCACTGACCGGCCGGTTGACGACCTTGCCCTGGATGTCGAGGGCCGCGACGTCGAACGGGGACAGCACCCGGTCAGGGGTGCTGGACCCGGTGACCATGCCGCTCATGCCGTGACCGCCGACGGTTCTGTCGCCGCGCAGGGCATCGATGATCCGCTGCCGCATCACGCCGATGCTGAACACGTCCACGCCGATCAGCGCGTGAGCGGCCAGGTTCAGCCGGGCGAGGTGCGGGGCGTCCCCGTAGGTCTCGCCGATGCCGGTGAAACCGGAATCCGTGGTCATCTCCACGATCGCGCGCAGCGCGAAGGTCTCGTGCACACCCACCGTGTTGAGCAGCGGGAGGTCCTTGAAAGCGACCGGGGTGATCGTGATGCCGGTGATGCGGTGCTGCTCGATGTGTGCTGGCGTGTGGTGCATGAGGTGGTGCTCCTTCGATTTGCCCGGCGGGCGGGCGCTAGGTCCAGGCGGCAGCCGTGATCGGGCGCACGATGCCGCCGATCTTCTGGCTGGCCAGCCGCAGGGCCGCGATGATCTCGCGCTCACGCTGGTCGGTGAGGCGGGCAAGCGGGAGGGAGACGCTGATGGCGTCGGTGGCCGGGTCCGCGTACGGCAGCGCGACCGCGAAACAGCGCAGGCCCACCGTGTTCTCCTCGGCGTCGATCGCGTACCCCCTGGCCCGGGTGGCCGCGAGGTCGGCGTCGAGGTCGCTGCGCCGCACGAGGGTGTGCGGGGTCAGGGCCACGGGGTCCACCGAAAGGTGCCGGTCGAGGTCGTCGCCGGTGCGGTCGGCGAGCAGGGCCTTGCCCAGCGACGTGGTGAAGGCCGGCAGCCGGCGGCCGACCCGGCTGTAGGCGCGCAGGTACTGGCTCGATTCGCGGGTGGCGAGATACACCACGTCGGTGCCGTCCAGGCGGCCGAAGTGGAAGGTCTCGTCGTGCTGCTCGTGCAGGTCGTCGAGGAAGGACTGCACAACCGGCAGGTACGGGTCGGAGTCGAGGTAGCTGGTGCCGGCCAGGAGGGCGCGGATGCCGATCGTGTACATCGAACCGGAGCTGTCGCCGCGCACCCAGCCGTGTTTGGCCAGGGTGCGCAGCAGCGCGTGCACGCTGCTGCGCGGCACGCCCATGGCCTCGCTGAGTTCCCGGATGCTGGTGGGCCGGTTCTGCCGGCTGCTGAGCACCTCGAGGAGTTCCACCGTGCGCGCCGCCGACTTCACGTCTCGCACGCCTGATTCCGGGTTCGGCAACGCTGCCATCTCAAACTCCTTCGGTCGGACGCAGTGCGGCCGAGCCTAGCCGAGCAGCACGTCGGCGTCTACGTATGGAGATGGCGTCTGAGCGGGTGGTTCGGTGACGGTATCGGCGTCGAGAACCCGGCGGCCGGCGGCGATGATCGCGGCCAGTTCGACCCGGTGCTCGGCCGACATGTCCACCAGCGGTGGTCGCACGTGTCCGGACCGGATTCCGCCCATGGCGGCGCCGGCCTTCACCAGCGAGACCGCGTACCCGGGCACCTGGTCCCGCAGGTGCACGACCGGGTGGAAGAATTCCCGGCTGAGGGCGTCCAAGCGGTCCTGGTCACCGCTTTCGAGCGCCTCGTAGTACGCCACGGCCAGGTCGGGCGCGAAGGCGAAGGTGGCGGAGGAGTACAGCGGCACGCCGATCGCCCGGTAGGCGCTCTGCGACGCCTCGGCCGTGGGCAGGCCGTTGAAGAAGAGGAAGGTCTTCCCGCTGGCGGCAGTGGCATCCAGCACGGCGCGCACGATGCGGGACATCAGATCGAGGTCGCCCACGCCGTCCTTGAAGCCCACCACAGTGGGCAGGGCGGCAACCTCGACCGCGCTGGCCACCGTGAACCGGGCGTTGCCGCGGTGGTAGACGATGACGGGCAGATCGGTGACCGCGGCGACGGCCGTGACGTAATCCACGAGCCCGCTCTGCGGGCTGCCCACCAGGTAGGGCGGCAACAGCAGCAGGCCGTCAGCGCCGGCCTCCTTCGCCGCGACGGCCATCTCCTTGGCCAGGGCCACCGGTCCGCCGGCGCCGGCGAAGACCGGAACCTGGCCCTTCGTCGTCAGGGCCGCGGTGCGCACGACGGCGCTGAACTCGCTCGGGGACAGGGCGTGATACTCACCGGTGCCGCAGGCAATGAAGATCCCGCCCGGCCCGTAGGACAGGCCCCGCTCCAGGTGTTCGGCGAGAACCTCGTGGTCGACCTTGTCGTCCTCGGTGAAGGGGGTGATCGGGAAAAACAATACGCCGTCGAACACTGATAACTCCTTTGGTCAGCTGTACGCAGCACGTCGGGCGTGCATTACCAAGAACGATAAAGTGCAATCAATTCAACTCCAAGCTAATATGTGGACAAATTGATCCAAGGAGTAGATCGATGTTTTCGCTGGTCCAGCTCGAGTGTTTTGTCGCCGTCGCCGAGGAACTGCATTTCGGTGCCGCCGCCGACCGCCTGCGCATCACCCAACCGCCGCTGAGTCGACAGATCCAGCTGCTCGAGCGCGAGCTCGGCACCCTGCTGTTCAACCGCACCAGCCGCCGGGTCAATCTCACCGCCGCCGGGGCGTCCCTGCTGCCCAATGCCCGGCGCATCCTGGACCTCGCCGCGAAGTCGGCCGTGGATGTGCGCCGGGTGGGTTCGGGCGCGACGGGCACGTTGACCATCGCCTACACGGCCATGGCGGCCATGAGCGCCCTCCCCCTGCTGTTGCGACAGGCGGCGGAGGAGATGCCCGACGTGAGCCTGGTGCTGCGCGAGCTGGTGACGACCGACCAGATGGACGAGCTGGTGAAGGGCACCGTCGACCTCGGCCTGCTGCGACCCCTCGTCGGCCGGCCGGGCATCCTCACCCGCCCCGTGATGACCGAGCATCTGGTGGCCGCCGTGCCGGCCGGCAGCCACCTCGCCGACCGGCCCGACCCGTTGTCGCTGCTGGACTTCCACGGCGAACCCCTGCTGATGTATTCGCCGAGCCAGGCCCGCTACTTCCACGATCTGCTACTCAACCTCTTCGCCGCCGCCGGCAGCCAACCCGTCATCATCCAGTACGCCAGCCAGGTGCCCGCGCTGCTCGCGTTCGTGCAGGCGGGCCTCGGTCTTACCCTGGTGCCCGAGTCCGCCCAACGTTTTGTTCCGGAGGGGGTGGTCTTCAAGGCCCTCGAGATCCGGCCGCCGCTCGACGAGCGCAACCGCATCGAACTCGACGTGGCCTGGCGCGAGGACAATGACAACCCGGCGGTGCAGAAGGCGTTGGAGATCTTCAGGCGGCGGTCGACCGCGCCTAGGAACGATTCATCCCGTGAATCAATGCATGCCGATTTCATGTTGCCTGAGCATCGACTCCTTTCTACGCTGGAATGAGCGCGGTGAGCGCCTGAGCCTCAAGGAGTGCGTCGATGACGATCGGAACCGAAACGATTACCCCGAATCCGGCCGGTGGCGCCACTGACCTGACCGGTTCCTCCCTGATCGGCGGTCGCGCGGTGCGCGGCTCGGCGGGGGTCATCCGGGCCACCGACCCGGCCACCGGCGCCACGCTCGAGCCGTCCTACGGACTCGTCGGCCGCAATGAGGTCGACGAGGCCGCCGAGCTGGCCTGGGCCGCCTTCGCCAGCTACCGCAAGACCAGCCCGGCCGGCCGGGCGGCCTTCCTCGACACCATCGCCGACAACATCGCCGACCTCGGGGCGACCCTGACCGACCGGGTGATGGCCGAGACCGGGCTGCCACTGGGCCGGGTGCAGGGTGAAACCGCCCGCACCACCGGCCAGTTGCGCCTCTTCGCTGAGCTGCTGCGCACCGGGACCGCCACCGGGGCACGGATCGATCCCGCCGCGCCGGAGCGCACCCCGTTGCCGCGGGCCGACATCCGCCAGCGCCGGATCTCCGTCGGACCGGTCGCCGTGTTCGGGGCCAGCAACTTTCCACTCGCCTTCTCGGTCGCCGGTGGCGACACCGCATCGGCGTTGGCCGCCGGCTCCCCCGTCGTGGTCAAGGCGCACAGCGCGCACCCGGGCACCTCCGAACTCATCGGCCGCGCCATCACGGCCGCGGTCGCCGCACACGACCTGCACCCCGGCGTGTTCTCGCTGCTCTTCGGGGGCGGTTCCAGCGCCGGCATCGCCCTGGTCAGCCATCCGCGGATCAAGGCGGTCGGTTTCACCGGTTCCCGCACGGCGGGCATGGCGCTGGTCGAAGCGGCCGCGAACCGGCCCGAACCCATCCCGGTGTTCGCCGAGATGAGCAGTGTCAACCCGGTCTTCATCCTGCCCGGCGCCCTGGCAGCCTCCGCGGCCTCGCTCGGCGCGGCCTGGGTCGCCTCGGTGAGCACCGGAAACGGCCAGCTCTGCACGAGCCCCGGCCTGGTCTTCGTGCCCCGGAGCGAGTTGGCGGATGCCTTCACGGCCGCCGCCGGCGACGCCGTGCGCCAGGTTGCCGCCGGCGCCATGCTCACCAGCGGAATCCGCGACGCGTTCGAGTCGGGCGCCGAGGTTCTCGCCGGCCACCCTCAGGTGACGGAGCTCGGCCACGGCACCCCGGCGCCGGCCGTCGTCGTCGGCGGGGTCCCCCAGCTTTTTGTCACCGACGCCCGCACCTTCCTCGCCAACGAGAGCCTGCAGGAGGAGATTTTCGGCCCGGCGAGCCTGGTGGTCACGGTGGACGACACCGCGCAGATGGCCGAGATCCTGGCCGGTCTCGAGGGCCAGTTGACCGTCACCATCCACTCCGACGGTGACGAACCCGGTTCTCAGGCCTTGCTCGACGCCGCGGAACTCCGCGCCGGCCGGGTGCTGTTCAACGGTTGGCCCACCGGCGTCGAGGTCGGCCACGCCATGGTGCACGGGGGCCCGTTCCCCGCCACGTCCAACAGCCAGAGCACCTCGGTGGGCTCCCTCGCCATCGAGAGGTTCCAACGCCCGGTCAGCTACCAGAACGTGCCGGCCGCCCTGCTGCCCGACGAGCTCCAGGATGCCAATCCGCTCGGTCTCTGGCGGCTGCGCGACGGCGACCTCACCCGCGCCGGCGAGGACGCATAACCATGGTCGCCACCGCCACCCCGGTCATCGAGTCGATGCGGGTGGTGCCCGTCGCCGGGCACGACAGCATGCTGCTCAACCTCAGCGGCGCCCACGGGCCGTACTTCACCCGCAACATCGTGCTGCTCACCGACAGCGCCGGCAACGTCGGGGTGGGCGAGGTGCCCGGCGGTGAAGACATCCGCCGCACCCTGGAGGACGCACGGCAGTTCGTGGTGGGGTCACTACTGGGCGCCTATCGCACCACCCTCGGCACCGTGCGCGCGCATTTCGCCGACCGGGATGCCGGCGGCCGTGGGCTGCAGACCTTCGACCTGCGCACCACCATCCATGTCGTCACCGCGCTCGAGTCCGCCCACCTCGACCTGCTCGGCCGACACCTCGGCGTACCGGTGGCGGCGCTACTCGGGGACGGACAACAGCGCGATGCCGTGGAGATGCTCGGGTACCTGTTCTTCGTCGGCGATGCCGCCGCCACCGACCTGCCCTACCGCGGCGCCGAATCCGGCGGTGACGCCTGGTCGGTGGCCCGGCACCGGCCGGCACTCGACGCGGCCGGCATCGTGCGGCAGGCCGAAGCGGCCCACGAGCGGTACGGCTTCGCGGACTTCAAGCTCAAGGGCGGCGTGCTGCCCGCCTGGGAGGAGGCCGAGGTGGTCACCGCCCTGGCCGACCGCTTCCCGCAGGCCCGGGTGACCCTCGATCCGAACGGCGGTTGGCTCCTCGAGGAGGCGGTGGCCGTCGGCCGGTCCCTGCGTGATGTGCTCGCCTACGCCGAGGACCCGGTCGGGGCCGAAGGGGTCTACTCGGGCCGTGAGGTGATGGCCGAGTTCAAACGGGCGACGGGGCTGCGCACCGCCACAAACATGATCGCCACCGATTGGCGGGAACTGGGGCACACGATCCGCTCGAACGCCGTCGACATCCCCCTGGCCGACCCGCACTTCTGGACGATGAGCGGTTCGGTGCGGGTCGCCCAACTCTGCGACGACTGGGGGCTGCAGTGGGGCTCGCACTCCAACAACCACTTCGACATCTCGCTGGCGATGTTCACCCACGTGGCCGCGGCCGCGCCCGGAACCCCCACCGCCATCGACACCCACTGGATCTGGCAGGACGGCCAGGGCCTGACCGAGAACCCGTTGCAGATCGTCGGCGGCACGGTCCAGGTCCCCACTACACCGGGCCTGGGCGTCACCGTAGACGAGAACAAGCTGGCCGCGGCGCACGAGCTCTACCAACGGGAGGGACTCGGGGCCCGGAACGACGCCATCGCGATGCAGTTCCTGGTGAAGGACTGGTCCTTCAACCCCAAGCGCCCGGCCCTGGTGCGCTGACCTCCGTCCGCGCCCGCGACTGTTCCCCATGCGGACTTCTGCGTCCGGCGCACCGGACGCAGAAGTCCGCTTCGGCCACAGTTGGCCAGCGGATGCGCGGCCGCGGGTCAGTCCGCGAGCTGCCGCAGGGTTTCCAGCACGACCGCCGCAGAGCGGTCGGCAGCATCGTCGACATGGGACGTGAACGCCGTCGCGGGCCCGCACAGGTCGGAGATGCCGCGGATGGCCACGAACGGCACCCCGAACGCGGCGCTGGTCTGCGCGGCGCTGACGGATTCCATGTCGGTGGCGAGCACTCCGGGGAAGTCCACCCGCAAGCCCTCGGCACGGTCGGCGCCGACGAACTTGTCGTTGGAGACGATCAGGCCCCGGTGCACGATGAGGGCTGAACCGTCGGGCATCCGGGTCGGCGTCCCGGCGGCGGCCAGTGCCGCGTCCGCACCGGCGTAACGAGCCGGCATGCCGGGAACCTGACCGAGTACGTAGCCGAAGGCGCGGGCATCGGCGTCGGTGTTCACGAATTCACTGCCGACGACGACCTCCCCCACCTGCACCTCTGCGCCCACGCCGCCGGCCGAGCCGGCGCTGATCACCAGGGGTGCGGCGGCCGGGTCAATCGCCCGGGCGGTGAGGATGGCGGATGTCGCGGCGCCGGCCGCATTGGCCAGGCCGACGCCGCTGAGCACCAGGAGCACCTCGCGGCCCGCCAGGGTGAGCCGGTGCTGCCGGGCGTTGCCGATGGTCACCGGCGATGCCGTGGCGGTGGCGGCGGCCAGGAACGGCGCCGCCTCCTGTTCCATTGCCACCAGGATGATCGCGTCGATCCCGGTGTTGCTCACGGTGCTCATGCGGTGACGTTCGCCCATCCGGCGCGGCCGGCCAGGAACCCCGTGACGGCTTCCTGCGCGGCGGTGAGGGAATGGTTGGCGCCCCAACCGCACTGCACCTCGTTCGCCGCCGGCACCTCGGTGGCGCCGAGGATGTCGGTCATGGTCGCCTCGATCAGCTCCACCACCTCGTCGAACGACGGTTCGCCCTGCAGAATCAGGTAGAAACCGGTCTGGCAGCCCATCGGCGAGAAGTCGATGACCCGCTCGGAGTGATTGCGGGAGTGCTCGGCGAACAGGTGCTCGATCGAGTGCACGGCGGGCATCTCGAGGTGGGCGGCGTTCGGCTGGGTGAAACGCACGTCGTACTTCACCAGGACATCACCCTTGGGTAGCGCCTTGGTGTCGGCCAGGCGCACGTACGGCGCAACGACGGTGCGGTGATCGAGGTTGAACGACTCGACGTTCATGCGTGGCTGGTTCACAAGCTCTCCCTGAAAAACAGTGGTGTACGCCCGTATTCGAGCGACCAATCGACAGTAACAGGCGAGCCCGCCCTACCCCAGGCCCGGCTTGCGCGCCGCAATTATTACCCATCCGGCACAGTTGTGGCTCGACCGAGGCGTCCCTCTACATCCAGAGCAGTAGGGGATACTGGCCCGATGACATGGGGATGGAGTCGGATGCTCGCGGGCGCACCCGCACTCGCGCTGCTGCTCGCTGTGGCCGGGTGTGCGTCCTGGGACCAGATGCTCCCCCAGCCGACCTCAGGGCCGTCCGCATCGCCCGCCGCAGAGCCGACCGCAAGGCCACCGGCCGACACCACAGAGCCGATCTCCGGGCCACCGGCCGACATCACGGCGATCGTCGACGAGGCCCTGAACGCGATCCTGGCCACCCCGGGGGTCTCCGATGCCACCACAAAAATCACGAGTCGCGACACCACCGAAGACGGTCCGGGGTCCGGCGAGGTCGCGTGGGCCGCGAGTTTCACCGTGCAGGCCGACGATACCGGCGTTGACCTGCGATCCCTGGCAACATCGATCGACGCGGATGCCCGGCACGGAACCGTCTCAATGAGCTCCGTCCTGCTCGTTCCGGGCGAAGGCGGCGCCGCCGAGAGCAGGCTGCTGTTCTCGCCGCCGGGGGTCGGCGAGATCGACAACCACGACTCCGAGCAGATGGCCGACGCGGCCCTGGCCCTTCGTGACCTGCCCGGAGCCCGGTCGGTGACGGTCTCCCAGCACGGCGAGCCGGTCGACCTTGAGATCGAATCCGCCGCGCTGTGGGCCGGTCTGACGACGACGGTGCGGGCACTGCCCGGTTTCGGCAGCGGCGCCCTGCCGGCCGTCTCCCTCCGTGAGGCCGCCGCTGGTGAGCGGGAGGGCGCCACGTTGACCATCGACCCGACTTCGCCCAATGCCCAGCTCGTGCCCGAACTCAGCGACCTCGTGAGCACCATCGCGGTCACCTCGGTATCGTTCGACGGCGTCGACACCCGCAAGGACTCGGCCGCGTGGCGACCGACCCTCCGTGTGCTCGTGGCCACGCCCGCGGACCTCGACCCCATTGCCGGCCGGCTCACCGAACTCAGCGCCGCCCAGACCTGGGTCGAGGGACTCCCCCTGCCGGCGTTCGATGTGGCCACCACCGACTCCGCCGAAACACTCAGTGGGTACCTGGGCCTGCCGCTTGGCTCGGCCGAACCCGACGACCGCATGAGGGGGCTGCCCGGCGCCCCTCCCCCAGCCGTGGTCGACCCGGGCGACGCATCCACTCGCATCGAGCAGGACCGCGCCCTGGTGACGGCGTTGCTGGATGCTGCCGGCGACACCGCCGGAATCCGTGGGCCGGCCGAGATCACCAACGGACCGTGCACGAGCGGCTCCGATGAGCAGGTGCAGGGTTCGGTGGTCATCCCGATCTTCGAGATCGCGGACAGCGCCAACGAGGCCTTCGCGGCGATCGTCGCGGCGTGGGAGATCGATGGCTTCACCCGGTCGGACCGTGCGATGGGAACCGATTTCTATTCGGTTCCCGACGGCAGCCTCGAGACTCTCTCCATCAAAGGCACTGCCCAAGGCATCTGGATCACGGCCACCGCGCCCTGCGTGCGCTCCCGGTAGGACCCGCAATTCGTCCGGCGGCCGCGCCGAGTCGTCGGGTACCTATAGTGGAGTCTATGAATTCTGACAACACGAGCGACCAGAAGACCCCGGACGGTTCCACCGACGTCAGCAGCACCGAGAAGGCCAAGGCCGACGCCTTGGCCGATGGCTCGCAGAGCGACGGCACCCCCGAGACCGACGAAGACACTGTCTCGGGCGGCCCGGCCGACTGACGCCCCACTCCCCGGGCACGCCCGAGGGACGAAAAAGGCCCCGGGAAACCGGGGCCTTTCGTCGTTTAGGGAAAGCTAGCTTGCCGCGGCCGCGTCGAAGAGCCAGCGCACCTCGGCCCCGCCGGACTCGAGCACCGAGCTCACGCGCGCGATCGGCAGCGTCTTCTCGCCCAGCGCCAGCGCCAGGGCGTCCTTCTTGCCAGCCCCGGTGGCGAAGATCACAGCGTTACCCGTGTTGGTCAGGGATTTCGTGGTCAACGTGATGCGGTCGGACGGCGGCTTCGGCGAGTTGTGGATCGGCACGACGAGGTCCTCGTCGGCCTCGTTGAACTCGGGGTGACCGGGGAACAGGGACAGGGTGTGACCGTCCTCACCCACGCCCAACCAGACCAGGTCGAACCGCGGGGCGGTCTCGCCGGGGCCGACCAGCGCGCCGATCTCCGCGTTGTACCGGGTCGCCGCAATCTCGGCGCCCTGCTCCGTCACGGGGCGAAGACCGCGCACGGCACCGGTTGTCGGCGTGCCGAACAAGAGCGGGGTCACCTGACCCCAGTTGGAGTCGGGCGACTCGACACCGACGGCCCGCTCATCACCGATGACCGCGACCACCTTGGACCAGTCCAGGGCGTCGGCGTAGTCGGCCACGATGATTTTGTACGCCGCCATCGGCGAGCTCCCGCCGGCGAGCACCCAGCGGGCCTCGCCGAAGGTGTCAATTGCCTGCTTCAGCACCGTGATCGCCGATCGCGCGGCTTCCGCGGCGACGTCTGCACTGGTCTCGTACTTTTCAATCGATGCCACCGGATGGCTCCTTATCTATTCGAATTGCATTGCTGCGGGGTTCACACGACCCGGCGAAAATCATCCGGCGGAATGACAAAAGGCCCCCGGTTTCCCGGGGGCCTTGCCTGTTCGCGCAGATTTTCATCCTTCGTGCACTTACATACTGTGGGTCGATTGCAAAACTCGAATCGACTCGAAGACCTCAAGAAACGATAGGCCACTTTTCGAGGTTGCACCGGCCGTATGGAGACGATCCTTTGGCGAAAGTCCCAAAATCATCTGAGTCTGTGCACCGTTTCGTCACGACCGGATCAGTCCACGGAATGGCCGACCAGCCTAATCCGCTGTTGTCAACCGTGAGGAACATCCTGCGAATGACTCCAATCCTTCTGGTCCAAGCGGCCAAGTCGAGTAAGAGGATGTTCAGCTACGGCCCGAGCGGTAGGCGGTGGGAACGTTGTGTGAGAACGGCGGCGGTGACGGCAGCAGGCAGGACCTCCAGCGCTAGTACCAGAATCCAAACAATCGGCGCAGGCGCCAGTTGAACCCCAATCGCCACCCCAGAAGTAGCTGCGACACAGCCGACAAACGCTCCCGCGAGGACAGAATCTCGCTAAGACCGCGTGAGCGGGGAGCATCAGCAGACGCAACAGCCATTTATCCTTGAGAGGAACCCCAGGCAGCTCATCACGGACGTTGTTTGAGAGATGTGACGGCTTCCTGGTAATTGCGGCTTATTCAGAATCGCCTGCCTGTCCGTGTCAGGATCACTCAAGCTTTTTCCACCTCCGTCGAGCATGAATATAGAGGGGAATAAAGATCACGAATATGACCACGTTTGTGACGATAACCACCCACGCCCAGGTCTGGCCGGTCATGAAGAAAATGATCCCGGCGATTATGAATACTGGGGCGAGAAGTAGAACAAGGAGGTGAAAGTAGGTTGCCAAGCGCGAAACTTCTCTGTCATCAAACTTCATCGCAACTATTCCTTTCTGTGACCCACTTGACTAACACCTGCTTGCTCGGACCTAGCAATTCCCGTCCGATGATAGGTAATAGACGCCCAATGCGGCCGAGGTCCCACCGAATAGAAAACTACCGACGGAGAGCCCAACAGCAACGGCTGGAAGAGTTAGTCCGCCCGTGAACGGGGACAAGACCAGTGCGGCACCTGCTAGACCGAAGCTAATTATTCCTGCAACAGCTGCGACGGCCCCGCATACCGATATCTCCTTGCCTGTTGGATCAGACACCGTTGAAGGTACGCAGGCTGGTGTTGCCGGCGGAGTCGGTCGTGGAGGCTGGCAGGTACGCCGTACTCGTCGTGGTGCCATAGGTCGCTTCAGAGTCTGCACCGCCCGGCGACTGCGCCTTCGTGAGGGAGTTTCCGCTGTTGGCCCCGTATGTTCCCGTTGTCGTCCCGGTGCCAGGGCCGCCGGTCGCACCAACCGTGGCGGTGAGAGTGTCCGCATTTCCGGTGTAGGTTTTCGACTTCTCCCGGCCCGCTGCGTCGACCGCCTTGAGTACCAGTTCCTGGGTGGGGTTGATCGTGTAGGTGGTGTGCGGCACGGTGGCGACGGCGACGGCGCCATCCGTGTTCGGGCCGGCGACCAGGGTCTGCGATGTACTCGGGTAGGTCAACCGGGTGGTCGAGGTGTCTGGGGAGCCTGCGGTCGTGTTCTGCTGGTCGACTTTGGTCACCATGTGGGTGCTGCCTTCATACGTGAAGGTCGTCACTGCGCCCGTGGGCGACGTGATCGAGGTCAAATCCGATCCGGAGTACGCAAAAGTCGTCGCCTTGCCCGCAGCGTCAGTGAAGTTGATGAGGTTACCGGCGGCATCCTTCTGGTACGTCGCGGTACGGGTGTTGCTCGCGTCCGCAGTCTGGGTGAGGCTGAGTTTGCGGTCGGTCACGTTGAACGCCAGATTGACGGTGCGTGCTCCCGTCGGTCCAGCCGTGGAGACAACCGAGTACGCGATACCGTAATCGGTGTTGATCACCGTGGAATTGCCGTTTCGATCCGCGACGGTCATCGGCGTCCCGTCGACGTCGAACGTGACGACCTGCCGGGACGTACGGTCCGTCAACGTGTAACCTGAACTAGATTTCACGAGGTCCTGCTTGAAACCGGCCGGCGAGGTGAAAGCTGTTGCGGAACCCGTGACCGGCGTGAACTTCCAGGTGACGCCATCGGCACCGGTATAGACAACGTTCGCACCGGTCAGAGACAAGCTCCCCGCCGAGGCCAACCCCATCGACCACCGATGCGCCGGCGGCTTGTTCGAGGCGGCAACCTGCCAACCCAATGAGTTGTAGCTCTGTCCGAGAACACTGTTGCCATTGACCCCGGGCAGAGCCAGCGCCTGCGTGGTGACAAGAAGGTTTCCGGTCGCGACATCCACCGATGCAGATACCTGATCGCTGATTCGGAACGGGAGGGCGGTGGCGTTGGGACGCGCACCGGTCAAGCCCGTGGCTGTCGGCCCGGTCGGAATGGCCGCATACGCCGTCTGGGCGACGCCGCCGACTAGGGCGATGGATGTGATGCCGACGATCGCAGCTTGTAACGCGAAGCGCTTGCCTTTGCGGCGTGATGGTTCGGTGAGTAATGACAAAAACTGCCCCCATCATGTGGTCGCAAGTAAGGACACCACTCCGACCTCATGACGAGCTCATGCCCGACTCTGGACTCGAAAGCAGCTGACACCGTGGAACCGATCAATATCCCGATGCGCTGTAAAAGCCGCTCTCGCGCAGGAAACTATGCTCGTCTCGGGACGCTTGCTAGGTCCCGAAGTGGGGGCAGAAAAGCGCTGGTCGAGGCCTATATGTTGGGTGGGTCATTGCGCCTTGCTGAACACGGTCCTGACGTTCCCGGGATATATTCCGGGGTCGAAGCAGACCCCACAACGACCAAAGGCCCCGGTTTCCCGGGGGCCTTGCCTGTTCGCGCAGATTTTCATCCTTCGTGCACTTACATACTGTGGGTCGATTCCAGAACTCCCGCTGAGAGCCCCACCCCTTGTGGTGCCTGGGCACTTCCTCACACTTTTGCCGCATGATTTCGTCAATCCTTGGCATTTGTCGCAAAATCCTCTGAACTTTCATGAAATCGGAGGCAGTACGCCGCTTCCATCGAGCCCGCCGATTCTGACGACTGAGCAAATCGTGCCCGTGGAAGAATTCGAGTGAAGGCGTCGTGCACACGCAGCTGATTCCGCGTCCGCCTAACTGCTGCGGATGAAGCTCACGACGTGACTGAAGTCTCTGCTCGCGAGGTCGGACGCGCGTATCCAGATCTCCAGCCGCCCGTCGTCTCCGAAAATTCCGCCTAGAACGGTGTCACTACTCACATCCAACAAGAGGACGTGTCGGTCGTTTAGGGCCCCGAGGGGCAGGTCTCGGGCAAGAACCTCCCTGGTTTCATCTGAGTCGTCAACGTCGAACCACTGAATCCCCAGCAGGCGGCTGGAACTGGGAACGATCTCCACAAATGGGTCTGTTCGAGCTACGTGACCTTCTTCGTCAAGTCTCGTACCAGAGCGAGCAAGCGCGTCCGCCCGCATCTGCAACGCGATGACTTCGAGGTCGACCGAGTCGGATTGACCAGAGGCCCCGAAACGGAAGGCGGGGAGCATTCGCATCCGGAGTCGGCGGCCAGGACACACCTCATCACCGTGAGGCCGGGAACGTTGCAACAAGGTCTGCTCCGGCACGTATAGGACCGTAGCCCCACCACCGGCCCGCTGAGAGTCGGTTCGGGAGTCGCCCGTAGTGCTGTGGAACAGTTGCAATAGTCCCGACTGGGGCAGAAGAGTCCCCGAAACGAACGCTCGAACTTCATCATCCTGAGACAGGGTGCTGAGGTCCACCTGCAAGATGAATGGGCTGTCGGGCCTCCGCCACGGCCCCCAAGTCGGAAGCCCTCCGATGCGGGTCAAATCGTGAAACGGCTCTTCAGGATCGGCCTCGTCAGAGTCATAAAGCGAGACGTCCCGGGGGTCCGGTTCGATATCCACCAAATAGATTGCGGGTGCAATTTCAACTTGCTCTGCCGTCAGCCCCACCCGTGGATCGTCCAGAATCGCTCCCTTCTCCGCCGGAAGCTCATCAAGCGGCACGAGCAGAAGTTGGGCGAGCATCCGGTGATCTCTGGGTTCGCTCACGACGGGGACGATCCGGCGTAACTCAGCGAGCAGGCCGGGATCCCCCAATACCTCCTCAGCGGCGCGATTCCATCGATCTTGAATAGCGTTCCATTCTGGAACAGAGCTGGAGTCAGGGAAAAGTCGCTCATGGGCTCGTATCTCGTCTTCCGCGGAAAGTAGCCTTGCTAACACCTCGCTCTGAATCTGGCGCATCGCGTCGCCCCCTCTCTCTATCTCTCCGCTGGTCATTCTGCCCCTTCGAGTCATACGTTAATGCCGCAGTGGCGCAGAAGCTTTAGACCGAACGTGTGCTGTCGAGTCCGAGACCAGCTTTGCACCTGTGTGCGTATCGTGGACGACGAACGGAAGACCTCCCCGGCGACTGTCACCGCGGCTTTCCTCGCCATCCAGGAGTTGACACACTTCTGGTGGATGGCCGTTGGAATCATGATCAGGTTCTGCGGGTTGTGACGCGCGGCGGCAGGGAACTTCGTCTGCGACTGACCGACGACACGGTGCCATTGGTACCCGGGTTTGGCTGCGCCTGCCCAGTTCTTGAAGGCGTTGAAGGTTGCGAAACCACCGCGCGTTGCCATCGCGGCTCCTTGCCGGATCGCGACGGTTACAAAAGCGCGCAGTGCGATCGGAGCAAATATCCGCACGATGGCTGCGACGATACCGATCACAATGAGCGGAACTGGGTCGGATACAACGGGGAACACCGCATCGGTGGTGTCAACCACTTGAACCAGCGTGTCTCCGTCCAGTTCATAGTGCGTTTCTAGGGTCTGACCGTCGGAATCCACTGACCACGGGGTCATAAATGCACCTACGACGGATTCACCGGGAGCGAGTGCTGGGTCTGTGTCGGGGCCACGCGCTTCTTCCGCCTCAGCGAGTCCCGCTTCGAGCTCAGCAATATCGATGTCTGCCAGCTGTTCAAACTCGTCAGCTTTGTCCGGACCGGCTCTTCAACCCGCCGGAAGAAGGTAAGCGCGACAAGATCTGCACGAACGCCACCTCCGTGACAGTTCCGATCGAGGCCGGCGCAAAACTCGCGCAAGACATCCAAGACGGCTCGGACGAATGGGCCACGATGTACAACCACGACCGGAACACCATCGAAGGAGTCAACGGGTTTTTGAAGGACGGTGCCCATGAAGGCATCAACATCGCGGAGCGCCGTCGGATGCGGGGCTCGACCGCGCAGTTCTTGATGATCGCCATGCTCGTGGTGACCACAAACCTTCGCAAGCTCCAGAAGTTCCGAGACGAGATGAGAGAGAACCCTTCTGTCTCCCGAGACGATCGAGACGCCGCGCAGCTGGCCATGCGGAAGAAACGACGAGAGAGCAACTTGGGACAACTTCGCTGCCAAGAACAAAGAGGAAGACCGGCTGGCCGCGAAGAAGAAGGACCCACCGGCTAGGAGTTAGGTGCACCCGGGCCACTCAATACGCTTACCCGCACCACGAGGCGCGTCACCCAGCCCGGAAACCCAGTTTCCGGCCGGCTGGGGCGCCTTTTTCTATGCCCGCGCGCCTACCGTGCCACACGCTGACGACGAATGGCAGCCCGCCACCCCGGCTGAGACGCTCGAAGTGCTGAGAACGACGAAAGGCCCCCGGTTTCCCGGGGGCCTTTCTTGTTCGCTTTGGGTTTTGCAAATAGATACTGCCTGTTTTGCAATTGACCCACTGTGCGCGAGGGGGGACTTGAACCCCCACATCCTTTCGAATACTGGCACCTGAAGCCAGCGCGTCTGCCAATTCCGCCACTCGCGCGAACTTGGAAATCCTAGCATTGCCCGGGGCTCGAACGCTATTCGGTGCGATCAGGCGCGTCTGACCCGTCGGAATTCGCCCGCCGGCCGCTCGGATCACCCCCGTTAGTGGTCCAGCGGAACTACCCCCGTAGGATGACTTCCCGTGCCCCGACCCGCCCATTGGGCGAGTTAACACGCGGGGCAAGTAACATGCACATAGCCAAACGGACCGGATCGGGAGACCTGTGGGCATACTGGACAGCTTTGAGAAAGGTCTTGAGCGCGCCGTAAACGGCGCCTTCGCCAAGACCTTCAAGTCGGGCGTGCAGCCGGTGGAAATCACCTCAGCGCTGCGTCGTGAGCTCGACACCAAAGCCGCCGTGGTCTCGCGGGACCGTATCCTGGCGCCCAACCGCTTCACCGTGCGCCTGGCCGACGCCGACTACCGCCGCATGAGAGATCTCGGACCGGCCCTCGTCGACGAACTGAGCCAGCTCGTCCAACAGCATGCCGCGTCGCAGGGCTACCAGTTCACGGGTGCCGTCACGATCGCCTTCGCCGAGGACGACACCCTCAGCGTGGGAATGGTGCAAATCGACTCCACCTCCGTCAAGGGCACCGTTGCCTGGACCCCCGTGGTCGACATCAACGGGCAGCGCCACCAGCTGATCAAGTCCCGCACCGTCGTGGGCCGTGGCTCTGACGCCGACATCACCATCGACGACACCGGCACCTCCCGCCGCCACGTCGAGATCATCTGGGACGGCGCCCGCGCACAGGTTCGTGACCTCGGCTCCACCAACGGCTCCCAGCTGAACGGCGCCCCGGTCAAGCAGGCCATCCTCGAACCGGACTCGGTCATCACCATCGGCCGCACCCGTATCGTCTTCCGGGTCGTCGCGCAGGCCGGCGCCGACCAGGCCGAGGCCCGGCGGGTCGACGACGCCACTCAACGGCACGACATGGGCGGATTCTGGGGGCCGAACACATGAATCCCAGCGAACTGACCCTGTTGGTGCTGCGCCTGGCGTTCCTGCTGGTGCTGTGGCTGTTCATCTTCGGCATCGTCTACGCCCTGCGCAGCGACCTCTTCGGTCACCGGGTGCGCAAACTGGCCACGGATGCCCCTGCTCCCGCCCCCGCAGCGGCCGGCGCCCCGTTCGCCACCCCGCCGCCGGCCCCGGTCGCCGCGGCGCCGTTCGTGCAGGCACCCAGCGCGTCGGCATCCGCCCCCACCGAGCAGTTCTCCCGGCCCGCCGCGGCACAACCGGCTCCGTCCGGACCGGAAATGGCCACCACTCGCACGGCCACCCAGCTGGTCATCACCTCGGGGCCCAAGGCCGGCACCGAGTTCCCGCTCGGCTCCGAACCGATCACCATCGGCCGCTCGAGTGACTCGAGCCTGGTCATCCGCGACGACTACACCTCCACCCACCACGCCCGCCTGATGCTCTGGCACGACGACTGGATGCTCCAGGACCTCGATTCCACCAACGGCACCTTCCTCAGCGGCAAACGGGTGACGGTGCCCACCGCGGTGCCGTTGAACACCACAGTCAAAATCGGCGCGACCAGCTTCGAGCTTCGGCGGTAATGCATGGCAACGGTTAGTCACAGCGCAGCCGCGTCCAACGTTGGCAAGATTCGATCCAACAACCAGGACTCCGGGTACGCCGGGCACACCCTGTTCGTGGTGGCCGACGGCATGGGCGGGCACGCGGGCGGCGACGTCGCCTCCGCCATCGCCACCAAACGCATCATGGAAGCCGACCGGGCCTACGTGTCACCGCAGGACGCCGAGTTCGCCCTGCAGGCAGCGCTGATCGCCGCGAACTCCCAGCTGGCCGAAACCGTCTTCGAACACGCCGAACTCACCGGCATGGGCACTACCGTCAGCGCACTGGTCGTGCTCGACGACCAGGTCGCGATCGCCCACATCGGCGACTCACGCATCTACCTGTTCCGCGACAATGAGCTGTCGCAGATCACCACTGACCACACCTTTGTGCAGCGTCTGGTCGACAGCGGTCGCATCACCGAGGCCGAAGCCATGGTGCATCCGCGCCGTTCGGTGCTGATGCGGGTGCTCGGCGATGTCGAGTCCTCCCCCGAGATCGACACGTCGATCCTGGCCACCCGCGCGGGCGACCGCTGGCTGATCTGCTCCGACGGGCTCAGCGGGGTCGTCTCCAACACCGGCATCGCCAACGCCCTCCGGGCTCCGCTCGACGCCCAGGCCGCGGCCGACCGGCTGATCAAGGAGAGCTTGGACGGCGGCGCCCCCGACAACGTCACCATCGTCATCGTCGACATCGGTGACGGCGGCGAACGCCTGGGCGAACCGACCGTCGTCGGATCGGCCGCCGCCCCCCTCGCGTTCGGCGAAGAGCCCGTGCGCACGCGCGCCCCGCGCATCCCCTCGCTGCGGTTACACCCCGTGCGGGAGACTCACTTCGAGCCGGACTCCCAGGACTATCTCTCCGAGCTCATCGAGGAAGACGCCCGTCGGGCGCTGCGCCGCAAGATCACCTGGCTTGCCGGAATCGTGCTGCTCCTCGTGGCCATCGTCGGCGCCGCCCTGCTCGGCTACCAGTGGACCCAGAGCCGCTACTTCGTGGGCGTCGAGGGCAGCACGGTCGCCATCTACCAGGGCATCCAGCAAGATCTGGGCCCGATCAAACTCTCCAGCGTCTACCAGGACACCGATTTGGAACTCAACCAGCTGCGCGTCTATGACCGCCAGCAGGTGGAGCGCACCATCAACGCGTCGTCCCTGGAGGACGCCAAACTCATCGTGGAACGGTTGAGCAATGCCCCGCCAGAGTAACCCGGCCACGGATGCCCAGGAGGCGGCACCGAAGACCGGCAAGATCCGTCGGCTGCACCTGCCGCAGAAGCTGCGCAACCTCGAACTGTTCCTGCTGGTCATCGCCTGCGGCATCAACCTGGGCGCCGTCGTGCTGGTGCAGTTGGGCGCGCTCGGCCTGATCGACACCACCCTGGTGCTGCTCGGCGCGAGCCTGTCCGGCCTGGTCATCACCCTGCACTTCGTGCTGCGCTTCGTCGCCCGCGAGGCCGACCCGTTCCTGCTGCCGATCGCCACCCTGCTCAACGGCATCGGCATCGCCATGATCTACCGCATCGACATCGCCAACAACGAAAGCGGCTGGGCCAGCGCGGCCGTCCGCCAGACCGTGTGGAGCGGCCTGGCGATCGCCTGCGCCATCGCCGTGATCCTCATCATCCGCAACCACCGGGTGCTGTTCCGGTACACCTACGTGGCCGGCTTCGTCGGTGTGGCCCTGCTCCTCCTCCCCCTCGTGCCCGGTCTCGGCCGTGAGGTCAGCGGCGCCAGGGTCTGGATCGGATTCGGCTCCTTCGCCACCTTCCAGCCCGGTGAGATCGCCAAGATCGCCCTGGCGGTGTTCTTCGCCGGCTACCTGGTACGTAACCGGGACAGTCTCTCGATGGTGGGCAAGAAGTTCCTCGGGATGCGTTTCCCGCGCCTGCGCGACCTCGGCCCGATCCTCGTGGTCTGGGCCCTGTCGATGTCGGTCATCATCTTCCAGCGCGACCTCGGCACCGCGCTGCTGTACTTCGGCCTGTTCCTGGTGATGCTCTACCTCGCCACGGCCCGGCTCAGCTGGGTGCTGCTGGGAATGTCGCTGTTCCTCGGTGGCGCGCTCATCGCCAGCCAGACCCTCGACTACGTCAACGGCCGGTTCACCAACTGGCTGGATGCCCTCAACCCGGCGGTCTACGAGGCCAACGGCGGCAGCTTCCAGCTGGTGCAAGGCCTGTTCGGCCTGGCCAAGGGCGGCCTCATCGGCACCGGCCTCGGCCAGGGCCGCCCCGAGCTCACCCCGGTCCCCCAGAGCGACTACATCATCGCCAGCCTCGGCGAAGAACTTGGCCTGGCCGGCATCTTCGCCATCCTGGCGCTGTACCTGCTCTTCGTCGCCCGCGGCTTCCGCATCGGCTTCGCCGGCCAAGACGACTTCGGCAAGCTGCTCGGTGTCGGCCTGTCCTTCGTGGTGGCGCTGCAGTGCTTCATCGTCATCGGCGGCGTCACCCGGGTCATCCCGCTCACCGGCCTGACCACACCGTTCCTCGCCGCCGGCGGGTCCTCACTCGTGGCCAACTGGATCATCGTGGCCCTGCTGCTGCGCCTGAGCGACACCGTCCGCAACCAACCCCGGCTGGTGGTCTAGATGAATCGTGAGCTCAAGAGAGTCAGCGCCGTGGTGCTGCTCATGTTCGTGGCACTGCTGTGCTCCACGTCCATCGTGCAGGTCTTCCAGGCCGACAACCTCACCGCGGATGAGCGCAACACCCGCACGCGCCTGGACAGCTACGCGGTCGAGCGCGGCGCCATCCTCGCCGGCGGCAACCCCATCGCCCAGTCGGTGCCCGTCGACGACGACTACAAATTCCAGCGCGCGTACAGCGGGAACGACATCTACGCCCCGATCACCGGGTTCTTCCCCGTCAACGGTGCCCCGACCGGGCTGGAGCAGGCCCTGAACGGCGAGCTCAGCGGCACCTCCAACGCGCAGTTCTTCGACCAGGTCTCCAGCCTGGTCACCGGGCAGGACCCGAAGGGCGCCGCCGTCGAGACCACCATCGACCCCGTCGCGCAGCAGGCTGCCTGGGATGCCCTGGGCGATGAGACCGGATCCGTCGTCGTCACCGAGCCCAAGACCGGCCGGGTGCTGGCCATGGTCTCCAAGCCGAGCTATGACCCGAACACCCTCGCCGTGCACGACACCGCGGCCGTCGACGAGACCTACGCTGCCCTCGTCGACGCGCCCGGCGACCCGCTGATCAACCGGGCGATCAACTCGCTCAACCCCCCCGGCTCGGTGTTCAAGCTCGTCGTGGTGGCCGCGGCCCTCGAATCCGGTCAGTTCACCCCCGACAGCACCTTCCCGAACCCGGCCGAATTCCAGCTGCCCAACTCCAGCTCCATCGTCACCAACTCCGGCGGTGGAACCTGCGGCCCGGGCGAGACCACCACCATCGCCACCGCGCTGCGGCTCTCCTGCAACATCCCGATGGCCGAACTCGGCCTGCAACTCGGCGACGACGCCATCCGCGAGATGGCCGAGAAGTTCGGGTTCAACTCCGAGTTCACCATTCCGTTGCCGGTCACACCCAGCGTGTACCCGGAGGACCCCGACTCCGCACAGACGGCACTGTCGGCGTTCGGTCAGACCAGCGTGCGGGCCACCCCGCTGCAGATGGCTCTGGTCTCGGCCACGATCGCCAACGGAGGGATTGAAATGCAACCGAACCTCGTCGACGAGATCCTCGCGCCGGACCTCAGTTCGCTGCAATCCTTCGAACCCGTCGCCGCGGATCGTGTGCTCAGTGCCGAAACCGCCGCCACCATGACCCAGATGATGGTCAATGGAGTCCAGGACGGTGCCGCGAGCAATGCAAGAATAGACGGAGTCGACGTGGCGGGAAAAACGGGGACTGCGGAGAACGGCGACGATGACCCATACACCCTGTGGTTCACCGGATTCGCCCCCGCGGATGACCCGCAATACGCGATCACCGTTCTCATCGAAGATGGCGGGGGACTCGGTCAGACGGGGTACGGCAACTTGCTTGCCGCACCGATAGCGAAACAGGTACTAGAGGCGGTGCTGAATAAATGAGACCCACAGCAGGGCTCACCTTCGGGGG
>Ga0247806_10000003_pt1 | contig 146063 bp, 113 predicted proteins | sample UWRJL059202B1_FD_179935 | JGI IMG/M metagenome (GOLD analysis project Ga0247806, IMG submission 179935) | Plant litter microbial communities from Arlington Agricultural Research Station in Wisconsin, United States - UWRJ-L059-202B-1 | ecosystem: Environmental > Terrestrial > Plant litter >... | reverse complement strand
TGGAAGGGACTAACATCTGTAGAGGTATTAGAGGCTGATCCCGGATCTCCAAAATTCCAGGAAGGAGTTTGTATATCTATGTAAGGGTTAATGGTAAGCCTTGTAGGGCTGTTGGCGCACAATCCTTTGGGAATTATCTTTTCTTCAAATAGTGATGGAAGGAAATTTGGAAATCCAAGGCCTGGAGATGCGGTACCTGAAAATATAGCGTTAGCCTGGTATCCGCAGCCTGTACCTAAGGTGGAAGGGCTGTTAATAACACCTATAGCACCATCTATACCACCTCTTGCTACATATATTTTTCCATCAATTGCAAGTTGTACCGTACCAAGGTCGGTATCTAATGGTATTACAAGTTCTGATTGTACGATTTCTGTTGTGGTAGGCAATGTAATATCATATTGTAAAATCTTTCTAGGAAAGTCCGTTATATTGGTAGCATACAAAACCTTACTATTAGCAGAAAATTCTACACCATAGTTATTAGCGGTGTTTAACAACTGACGGTTAGACAACGTTCCGGTCGCAGCATCAAAATCAAATAATTCAAGACCTGCAGTTAACGTTGGTACCGGAGCTAATGCACTACCTGAATACATAGTGCCTGATGCAAGTTTTTTCCCGTTAGGCGAAACTTTCAGGTGGCCTACACCATTATTTTCGAAAGCATAATTGTTAACCATACCGATTGAGCTAATTACCGGCGTCGTGTTTACACCGGTTTCAGACACAAGGTAAGCAAGGAAATTATTATTGTTATCTGCACTATGGCAAATAACCCATATTTTATTACCATCAGTATGGGCTATTGAGGTAAGCTTTTCAGTCACAGGAGTAGCTAATGGAATTGAAGGCAATCCAAGATCAATCCCATTTCTTAAAGTTATATCACCTAATCCACCATCTAAAGTAAGGTCTACTTCATAATAGTTTAATCCATTTACGCCATCGTCTTCCTGTCCTGAAACTGTAAAAATATAGTAAATGTTTTGGTTGCCCGGTTTCTGAATAATTATGGCCGACTGGGAAGGCGTATCTGTACCTAACAGGCCGCTTCCGTTGGGCATTTGTATATGGTTGCGGTTAAAAACCTGCTGTCCATCAGTATAAAATAACAGGGCACCACCACTGGTTGAAACTGAGGCACATCCTTCTGGTGCGACTAACCGACCATCGGTTAAAAATACCGGGCTGCCGGAATTAAAATCCAGACCGCCGTTAACGCCATAATACCATATTGCAGTTTCCCTTTGGGCAAACATAGAAGTTGCAGCCATCAATAAAGATATAATGAGGCATTTATTAAATAAAGGAAAGAAGTTTTTTTTATAAATTTGGTTCATACTTATATGTGTTGTTTGGTTAGTTGTTTTATTCATTAATAAACGAAAGGTTAAAAGTTATGAAATGTAGTGGCGAAATATTTCTGCATTCCGACTTACTAAAAATTAATATTATCGCTTGCGAAGTACGTTTATTTTGAAGTAAAATCCTTGGACACAGTGTTAACGAGTGTTAAGTAGTGTTAATTCCTATCATCTAATGCTAATAAAACATTATTAAACAATTATAATATATAATGAAGTCGGGTTAGTATGGTCATCTAAACAACAGACTACTATTTAATTTGCATATTGCTAAGTACGTGATTACACTTTTTTAACTAAGAAATTCTATAGTAAAATAAATAGTGTTACCTCATACAATATATATACCCACGAAATCTGAGTGAGATAGAATCACAATTTTCATAATCCTAACAATCCGCCCCTGATTTAAAGGTGTTAATGTTGCCCATTGGGGAAGAATTTGTTATTAAACAGTGCCTATCTGAATTTCGAGGTTCTTTTTAATACCTCACCATATCATTACGACTCTTTAACAATGCCCTGTAAATCTTCACCTTTATGTAAAGGCATATTATTTGACAGCTAAAAAGAGATTTGCGATGAGAGCGAATACATGCATCGACCCTACTGTGCGCCATAGTATTAAGTTAGGCTACCATGAAACCGTTATAAAAGATGCGGTAAGTGCTTTAAACTGGAAGAAATATGTGCCACCGTATAGACCAATTTCCCCAACTAAGGACAGCGCATCATATCGATGATGGAATTTCCCAAGCCCTGAAAAAGTACTGGATAATGCCATCATTATTGGCGACAGGCACAATCCCTAAAAAAATACAAATTCAATTAGTCTTATAAATATAGTGCGTGTATACAGATAATAAACATTATAAAAATGCAGCCTAATTTTAAGTTTTGATTTTTTAGTCCTGAAAATCGATACAGAAATACAGTACCGTTTCAACGGTAAACCTAAACTCCCCATCAAGGTCGCAACTTAGGCCCTGCATCAGTTTCATTCAAGAAATGCAGTTTTTTGTTAAAACATTTGAGGGACGACCAGCAATTATCCGCAATTCTAAGCATTGATTAGTCGTCACTGGTGTGTTGCAATTAAATGCTTATGCGCCCCATCCCAGTAGAAAAAGAATACATAATAGCATAAGTAATCGGCTCTGCAAGACCTTTGGATTTATTAGGCTTTTGGTGGATTAGTGACATTAATTGTAACAACGTTGACTTTCGCGTATCACCGTTATGGTAATCCTTAAGATACACGGACTTGCTATTAAGGATGCTCATAACAATTTGCAGGTTATTTTTTTAATCGAGGTAAATCTTCTTCAGCAATAATTGTTTCTCAGCAACAAGCCTTGGAAAATAGCGGTGGGCATTTTCACTTATCTTAAAATATGTGAAAAGTGACAATTTTATAGTTAATTATTTTAAAAGCTATCCATGTCTAACATATCTAATAGGAATTTTATGGAGTTGATGTCACAGTAAATTTTACGCAGTTGTTGACAAGAACAGTTAGGGCACCTCCAAGTAATATGTAATAAAACGAAATAAAAACAGATTTCTCATTTACATCGGGTGTCTAAAATAATATGCTTTTTAACGGGAACACATTGTAATAAATCTAAAATATCTACCTTCTGACCGTCGAATTCCATGTAGGATTTTTTGACAAGACCTTTAGGTATATCGCCACCAAGTTTCCAGGATTTATATAACATTCCTATCGGGTCAAATAATGGCAATTTAAAGTTGTTACCATTACTTATTAGGTAATGCAAGATAACTGGAGTTTTATGTCCATTTTCCACTATCTTAGATGTTAGCGAAATATGCACACAATTTTCACCGGAAAATACAGTATCATACCGTTTTGCATATAAAAATTTATCTATATTTTCATATTCACTGTAATTTTTGCGGCCTACCGTTGGACAGCGAAGTGCAATAGCTTCAACAAAAAAATCAGTAGTGCCGATAGAGTCTCTGAAAAATTTTCCATTTTCTAAAGTGAGCAACATCGCAAGTTTATCATTATGTTCTGATATTGTAAGCATAAACTTATTATCCTCCGAATTGATAAATTGATATTCAGATATCATTTTACCGGATACAGTATGTCCATACTCTAACACATAATCAAAAGTATATTGCTGTGCGAAGGCATTTAATATAATTAAATTTGTTACAATTAAAATTATCTTTTTAGGTATCATTCCGTATTTTTTTATTATAAATTATATTTGGATTCAACATTATTCATAAATTCATTCCATGCTACTATATTTCACTAACTTCAAATAATTGCCATATAATTTTCAAAGATTTCCAAAATTGAAAATTTCCGTATTTCAAGCACTCTGGGAGACGGCACTATTATAAGAAAAATGCTGGCATATTAAAATATTTATCTTCAGATAACTAAATTTCACTTATTTACTATATCAATCAACTATTTCTCAAGTTAATTAAATGGTAGGAGGTTGTAGTATAATATTGTTCTAATCGTTCGAAATAGCATTTCAATTACCATCATTCTTTTTTATTAAAAATATTCATCACTTGACGTGCATATACTAAGCCATAGTATGCTCAGTAATGAGCGATCAATACACACCGCTCTATAAATCAGTTGGAAAACAAATAGTTGCAAAAATTAATTAGAAAAAATTATTACTGCTTTACTAATATGCAAAAATTAGATTTTCTGTAATTCCTTTTTATATCGCTGTTCAAACCACAGAAACCGCGAAATACCGTTATGCGATATTACTGAATATCCAGTAAATCATTAACCATCAGTATTTTATATTACAGGCATAAAATTGGTAAGTGAGGATTAAAAATCATGGATTTACATTAAGTAAGCCATATTCAGGCACAACTAAATATTCCGAAAAAAGGTATTTATTATTAAGTGGAAATATGTCCAGTGGCACAGTAACTGCCGCTACAAAATCTTACTATAAATATGCTAAAAAAATTAATAACTTCAAGAATAGTGAACCATTAACCTAAAATTCCGATGAAAACAATTTTATCTTTAGCGCTGCTAGTATTATTTGCTTGTGAAAAACCGGCAAAAGCAGATTACACACGACAGCTTAATGCCTTACAAAAGGCGTTTCAACAAAAAAAAATAGATTCTCTTCAACCTTACCTTGCCACTGGCTATAGTATTAAAGGTTTGCCCCACGGTATGGAATCGATGATATTTCCGAAAATACTAGAAAAGTTACCGGCCATCAAAAAATATGAAATTAAAAGTGAAACCCATGAAAAAATGGGAATGCGTATTAAAGCATTATACTATTTTGAGGGAATTCCACCTCAAACCGCTGACTTTTTGATTGCTGGTGACGGGAAATTCCTCGAGCTTAATTTTGTTAATGAAGCGATAGTGGAAACAGAACCGTAAAAAACTGTTTGATAGCAGGATTAGGACTAGTATCTAATATAACTTATGATTTACTATCTGAGACTGAAGCGGTAAAGCATAATTTACTTATAATACCCACTAGGAAAACCGTATAGCTACTTTGCTGGGTCGAGATTTGGTTCTGCTTCATTTTACGTTTATCAAATCATAATGGCGAAAAGGAAAGCTTTCTCAAAGTACCGGAAGTTGTATCGCAAGAAACTTCCTTGATTTACAGTACCGATCAGGGTGACCGAAAAGGATGTTAATACCGTAAAAAGGATACGGTTGGGGCCTAAGCTACAAACGTGAGGTTATACGCCTGCATAAGGAAAAATAAGACTTTCAAAAGAAAAAGGAAAGAAAGGAACAACATTGAAACCATAATATCGCTCAGTAATGAATAATGTAAAAATACTTTACCTAGAAGATGAAGGTACCATTGGTATCATAACACGCGACTCGCTTGTAAAAAGCGGCTTCACGGTAGATTGGCAGCAAGACGGCAGAAAAGCCCTCGAAGCTTTTAAAAATAATAGCTATAGTCTCTGCGTAGTTGATATTATGACACCTGGCATTGATGGCTACACACTTGTAGCTGAAATTAGAAAATTAGATCAAAATATACCTGTTATTTTCCTCACGGCTCGGTCATTGACGGGCGATGTTTTACGGGGCTTTGAAATAGGCGGGAACGATTATCTTAGAAAGCCATTTAGTATTGAGGAATTGATTGTTCGTATTAATGCGTTGCTTCAGCGTGGGCCTAAGACACCTGAGAACATCCCGGTATTTACAATAGGTAAATTTACTTTTGATTATGCAATGATGGAATTGCGCAGCATTACTAAAAAGATAATATTGACTAATCTGGAAAATGAATTACTCTATCGGCTTATCACAAATAAAAATGCACTTTTGGAACGCCAAAGAGTACTAATTGAGCTCTGGGGCGATGACACATTCTTCAATGCTAGAAGCATGGATGTTTTTATCACGAAACTACGCAAGCATTTTGCTGAAGATGATTCCATTGCAATTTTAAATCTGAGAGGAAAAGGTTATAAAATGACGGTGCGCTAAATCTTAAATACTGGTGCAGCATCAGCACCAGTTTTAATTAAGTAAGCTAACTGTGCAGTTTTTCGTCTGTCTGTGTAAGCATCTGACTTTACTGTCCAATTGTAATTTCGCAACACTCGCAAATGAAGGGATTCACTCTGCTAGGTGAGTTTTACAGTAACCTTATTTATTACATCGCGGTAATTAATTGCTATTTCAAAATCTTTAATTTATAAGGAACTCTTAGACATATTTGACATCATATTTGTCCGTTGCTGCGGCGGGTTATGAGCCCGCGCCTGCAGTAACTGTTGCAGCGCCACTCATGGATTATTTTCTTGTAGATACGCTTGAGCTAGAAGTATATGTAAAGCAGTAATACTATCAGGATTCTCCATTTTCATTTAGCAACTTTAAAGCCTATTCCAATGCGGAAATAACATCTCCAGAATTGAAAGCATTCTTAGCAAGGGCGATGTTTGCCGGTAGCTTTTGCGTTTTATTAGTATCCAGGGCTGCTATTGCCTGAAGCAAATAGCCCCGTGCGTAGGCGTTTGTATTTTGGGCAGCCTTGCTACTTGCAAAGCATTAAAAAGGCAATATTTTATGAGGAAAAACTGGTTATATGATGTATGCAATAGTTGAAGATTGAAATATAGATTATAAAAGGCTAATTGTGTTAACAATAAATACCAATCAGTATGTGCTGAATCATGTACAGCTGATTAATCTAAGTTTGTGCAAATTCAGCTTCGTCTTTCCATGACTGCAGGCCGGAAACAAAATAGTTTTGACCCTGAACCTTTTATAATTCGTCGAAATACACTACCCAATTTCATTCAAGATTGCTTACGAATGCACAAGCATTACAAACTATAATTTTAGATTCAATAATTTTGATCTTTGTTATATTTAATAAATAAAAATTAAGGAAAAAAGGGTTCCCAATCGGCATACTCATTAAAAGAAGAATTATAATTTTTTGAAATGCCAGTTTGCTCCTGCCTTGGACTATTAAAAATAGACTGGAAGAAACTACTAACGATAGTATTTGTTTGAAGGACTTCGTTAACTACTTCTCCCGTTATTTTTATAGAAGGATTGCCTTTAAGTTTATAATTTAAGGATTGTGAATAGGTATTAATCGTTTCTTTAATTGTAATTTCCAAATTGTTATTTTTTAGAAATGGGTCAATAACTGGCAAGAGGTCGATTATAGTTGCCGTTTTCTGTCCTAAAAGCAGTGGTAATAATCCTTCCAGTGCTTTTGGTCCTGATAAATAGTCGTTTAGGATAGTTTTTTCAGGGAGGTATACCCAAAAATCTTCCGATGAAACAGGATTATTTATAAATGTGGTAAGCCTTGGGAAATCCTTTTTTATTGTTTCAATAAAATTCCTTGTGCTCTGTTCACAACAGGCATTAAATGCAATAGCAGTGCTATCCTTTAGCTGCCTTTGCACATAATCAAGTTTTTTTTGATGCCTTCCGGTAATTATTACATGATTACCCGCTTGCGTAAAAAGTTTTGCAAGGCTTATTCCCCTGGAGGAATATCCTCCTGTAATTAAAACTGTATTTTTTAAAGTTTTCATGACTAAAAGTTTTTATAATTAGATATTAATGTACTTTGATCTCGTGTCCAGTCCTTTTATTTTTAATGTGCAAAATCTATCTGTGAAATGTTTCTATGATATTCAGCGTATTGTCATGTGGTAACTAACTAAGTTAACAACACTCATCATTTTTGCCATCCTACTTTTTATTCTTCTTTTTCTACATTACAAAGTTATTTCAATCCGTCATTGCGATTTGTTAGCCAATACTATCTAGTGCTATTTACTGTTAATTGCAATTGCTATCGTGCCTACCACAAAATAACAATCAACCATTAAACCCGCCCTTACCTATTGAAGCGATTATCTTTGTTAGTAGCTAAGATTAGAAAAACTGCCAAACCTACTTGGACAGATACAGGACCAGCACTATTAGTATAATAGTATTCCTCTATTACATTAACTTTAGTTGTGTCCATTTCTAAAACTATAATCTGTTGCGCTATATCAAGGCTTTTAATGATTGTCTAAGTATCATTTACATCTTGTTAATTGTACAATTTCTTCTAGTGTATTATAAATTATAATCTCTGTTATCATACTATTGCCAGAAACTATAATATTCTATTCCAGTCATTGAAAATCACAACTTTATTTGTATAAAATTCCGGATCAAGATATCAAGTATATCAACCCATACCGCGGACTATATTCCTGTGTACCACAAGTATGCATAAACCGGAGGCGAAGTAATAATACACCCGGAACGTTTCATTTCTGCAGGGCAGGCAATATACGTACAAATACAAAACCTTATCACGGGATGTGTACTTGTAAAACAATTCGATATCATTGTCAATACTAAACCACTTACCCCGACGCTGGTGAATCTGACTACCTGTTTCAATAGCGAAATGACTATTGCTTTTAATCTTAAGCAACAGAAAATATATTATTAGCAAACCAACCCGATGTATTTATTTCCTACTATGCCAGCCAAGAGAATGCCATGGCAGGGATTAATCCAATAGTAAATCCGGAAAATTTCATGGTTGCTTCAAATCCACAAATAGTTTATGTTTCCATAACCAACAATTTAGGCTGTACAAGTTACACAAGTTTTTAAGTAGAGTTTTACAGTGTCCCAACAGTGCAAACTATAGCTCCTTTGACGATATGTAGTAATGGCAGTACCAATGTTTTAGACCTGACACAACAGGAACCGCTATTAGCTGCAGGACAAGAAAATATATCCTTTGAATATTTTACTACGCTGGATGATGCCCAAAACGGCAATAATCAAATAGCTACACCAACTAATTTTTAATTACTTCTTCTCCACATACCATCTTTATTTCATTAATAAATATTCACGTGTGTCTGAGTCATTCAGACTTTCAATTACTTATTATGCCGCAACCTAACGTGATCCAACCTCCAAATATTATAGTTTGTAGTGATACTGAAACAGCATTATTCAACCTGCAAGAATATGAACATCTACTGCTTGGCGGCCAAACCGGAATAATATATAATATTACTTAAATGATATTGATGCATTCCAAGGCAACAATCCAGCACCTGATACGCAGTATTTTACAAATTCTGTTACCACAGACAATTTTCGTAACCTTAAGTAATGTAGCAGGCTGTCGGACTTACATTAATTTTCAACTTTTAGCGCTACTAAATCCGGCAGCCAAATTATTACCTCCCCTTATGCAATGCGGTAGTTATGACACTACGCTATTCAACCTGAAATCTTATGAAGACCTGTTGATTGGAGATCAGGAAAATTTCACTAAATGGTGATTAAACAATGATGCTTTTGACATTTCCTTTTTAAATGTTGCCAAACTCAGAATTTTTAACAGATATGGATTGTTAGTGTATGAGCGTGCAGCATATACCAATCAATGGTACAGACAGGATGATAATGGCCATGAGTTGCCGGTTGGTACCTATCTTTATTATATTACATAAAAAACGGATACGCTAAGACTGGGTGGGTTTACATCAGTAGATAGTTCATTTAGTTAATTTGTTAGTAATTATAGCAGATGATTACATAGCCAGCGATAATATTTTCGCTGGCTATGTACTTTACATCTTAATCATCCAGCATTGGTTATTGCCTATTATTGAAAATCTTAAAATTTTAAGCAAGTAAACTGAATTAAAAATTGGTATTAGGTTACGTCAATCTGCCTCAAATATTTTGTGGTGGTAACAGAATTCAATTTCCACAGTTGTGCCGTTATGGTTTACAATATTGTATTTGGCATCAAGATCTCCCGTTAGCCCCTCTATAAGTTTCAAACCTAAAGAGTTTACTTTAGAAATATCAAAACCGGAAGGAAGTCCAATACCATTATCTGAAATTTTGAGAACAAAATAGTCACCATGCAAATATTGTAGGGAAATGGTTATTCTGCCTCTTCCATCATTAGGAAATGCATATTTAATAGCATTTGTTATCGCCTCATTTAATATTAAACCAATGGGTACCGCCTGTGATACATCCATTACCAACGGCTCAATGTCAAGTTCAAAGATAATTTTGTATTCAAGATTAAAACTGTCCTGAAGGTATTCCACAAGCTCCGTAATATATTCGCTAATATTTATAGCAGCTAAATTGTCTGCCTTATATAATTTTTGGTGTATCAGCGAAATAGAAAACATACGATGCTGGCTATCATTAATTGCTGTTATAGCAGCTGAGTCGCTTAAGTAAGATGATTGCGTATTTAAAAGGCTCATTACGATTTGCAGATTATTTTTAACCCTGTGGTGGATTTCTTTTAGCAGCCACTCCTTTTCGTTTACCAATTTTTCCAGCATAACATTTTTAATAGTTATCTCTTTTCTTCTTTTCTGATGTGAGATATATTGTCTGTAAATTAGTACAATTATCAGGCTTAATAGCGCAATTGCTACTAGGCTTACGTTTTTTTCAATAGTTGTTTTTGACAGTTTTATTTCCTGCAATTCCGCTTTCTGTTTCAGGAACAAATTATCTTTATTCCTTTTTTTTACTTTGTACTGTACTTCCAGCTCCGTCAGCTGTTTGTTTTTGACCTCATTAAACATACTATCTTTATAAGAGTCCGCTAATTGGTGATTTTTAATGGCGCTAATATAATTTCCGCGGGCAGAATCTATTTTAAACGACATGGTGTACATCGAATACATCTTTTTTTTATCTTCCACATTTACTATATTTTTAAATTGTTGAAGATATTTTAAGCTTAAAACATACTTTTTTTTATGAAAGTTATAATTTGACAATGCAACTGATACTAACCATTGCGTTTTAACATCTTCTGCCCAAAGACTTTTAACGTGCGGAAGAACCTGAATGAGCTCCTGATAATATTTTTCCACCGCAGGATAATTTTTTATTGCTAGATAGCTTAAAATAAATCTGGATAAAGCCCGTGACTGTAAAGTTATCGTTCCTTGCTTGTATATATTTTCCATTTCATTTAAATATAATAATGCACGATCTTTATTGTTATTTGCCAGTAATGCCTCATAAAGGTCCAGTCCTGCCACAAGCGTTGAGTTCCTGTCAATATATTTTTTTGAAATTTGATAGGATGCAGTTAAATATTTAACAGCATCGTCATTTCTACCCATATGACTGTAAGTTATAGCAGCGAATTTATACAAATCTATCATGTAAAAGCTATTATCATTAAGCTTTTCGGCCATTTCAATTGCTTGAATAATGCACTGTAGTGCCTTTTCATCTTCAAAAAAATAACTATACGTACCTGCCATCCAGGAATAGATAATTTGCATGTCTGGTTTGCCTGCTGCTTTATAATATTTAACCGCTTCACTAAAATATATTAATGATTTTTTTTGTTTGTCTTTAGAGGAAAGTAAACTCATTGCACAGTCCTCTAACGCCATCCCTATAAAGAGTTTATCGTGGGTTTTCCTTGCTAAAAAAAGATTTTTTCTTGTTAGAGACCAACAGGTATCAAAAGGGCGGCTGTACCGATAGGCTAAATAAAGCGCCCTGTTAGCGTTGAATAATCCATTATTATTATTTATAGCTCTATAAATAGCGATACCTTTTTTCGCAAATTCAATACTTTTATAATAATTACTTCCATAATTGTATGCTTTAGAGTATAGTAAATAAGTGTCTGCCAAGTATTTCTTTGACTGTATAATGGCAGACAACAGCTTACTTTTTTCGGCAAACACAAATGCCGTATCCATAGATTTTTGGTAACCATCCATATAAGACTGCTCCACATGATAATCGCCAAGTGCTAAATAAATTTTAATTTTTTGGCTATCCGATTTAGCTTTCGTTAAGTCACTTATAAGATGGTTATATTCGGCTCGATTATATTGTGCATCAATTCTACTTACCCCACATAAAAATATAAGTACGGTTATAAAGTATTGTTTTTTCACTAAAATTAATTTTATAGTGCGCATATAGTTTTCTTATAACAAAATTTTACTTGCCTACTATGAAGCATGTAGCAATTATAAAATTCGGAATAATGTTTAATTAGTTACCTGTAAGTGTTTTGACAGGCTAATATAATTAAACTTATGCATAGGATATGTGCCTATGCAATAAATTTAAATTAACAGTTTTTAGCGACAACGTATTAATTTACTTGTTTTAGATTACTAGAAGGTATGCGGTAAAAAATACTTATTAAAAAAATCCTAGCCCTCACGGAGAATTTTCGACCCATTTTATTGCTGATTTAAAGAAACTTGCTATCATCTAATGTTCATTGCATAAAAGAACATACTTCCACAAGGGTACAGGAAAGGTGGGGACATAAATCTTAACCGCTTAAATCGTCTTTACAACTGTCTTATAAGCCTGCGAGATATAGGCTCATGCCAACATTTATCATAAGGCTGTCACTGTTCCCGCTCCATTAGCGCGCATCAAACAATGAATATTAACTATCCGTAAATTAGCAGGAAGCCCCGCCTTTGTAAAGGTCTGGGCCTCTAACAGCATCGATATTGCAAACTGAAAGAAACTGAAGATATGCGAGTCATTGTAAATTGGTACACCAACCAGAAATACTACTTATGGTTAGCTGCGCCCCCGTACATTAAGGCTCAAGGAACGCTTACAAGCATTGGTAATACAAGGAAGCGTTATCGGCGATTTATTAGGTCTGACTCACCCATATCAATAAGTACTTAATATCATACATAGTTGAGCTTTTAACTTTATCTGTGGCTCTATGATGTCAGTAGCGTTAATGTTTAGGTAATTACTAGTGCCTTAGATTTAATTTAATTATTAAAGCTGCTCCAAGATCATTTTCAATAAATAAGAACATTACAGTATTCTTAAATTATGTTAGGGTTATAAATGATTTAAAAAAAAACTTGTTTTTGTAATTCTTAATAAATTAACCTGCACTATGAATTTGCTATATACCGAGGTTTGAAAAAAATACCTTGTTATATCGTCAGCATTCCAATAGAAATAATACACATTACCAGAATTAGTGTAAAGGCACATTATTTGATTGTTATCTGCAAACATATAACCCTAAAAAAATAAATGTATGGAAACGAACGACTACTCTAGAACTGCCCTAATTCTTATAGATCCTTTCAACGACTTTCTTTCAGAGGGTGGAAAACTTTATTTCTTAACTAAGGAGACCGTGGAAGGCACTAATATAGTACGGAATATTAAAGCACTTTTAAAAGAAGCTAGGCAGCGAAACATACAGATAATCTATGCGCCTCACCGGCATACGGCACAAGGGGACTATCTAAATTGGAAATTTCTTGCGCCATCCCATCAGGGAAGCAAGAAAGTTACACTTTTCGAAAAAGGCACTTGGGGCGCCGATTTTCATCCTGACCTGCTTCCCGAAGAAGGCGACCTAATAGCCCAGAACCACTGGACCGGAAGTGGCTTTGCCAACACAGACCTTGACTTCCTTTTGCGGATGCATGGCATCGAGCATATTGTACTTTGTGGTATGAGAGCCAATACATGCATTGACTCTACTGCAAGATATGGTGTTGAGTTAGGCTATCATGTTACGCTGATTAAAGATGCTATAGCTGCTTTCAACTGGGATGAAATCAGGGCTACTGTGGAAACCAATTTCCCCAACTACGGGCACTGTATCCTAACCACTGAAGAATTCACAGCCGCACCCGAGTAAGCAATGCCACTTTTATTTAATATGCATTGATAATCCTTATTGCAAGCAAAAGCCTGCAGCGGTCTGCAGGCTTTAAACACATTAGGAGAATTTTAAATTTTACTGCCCGTGAGGCATTCTTATTATGGCTTTCAACGTTGTGCCTTTTTCGGAATCTTCTACGGCTTTATTTATAGTATCCAGATCATAGAAAGTAATCATCTTATCAAAAGGAAAGAGACCGCTCTTGTAAAGGGCAATCAGTCTCGGGATAAAAATATCAGGAGTGCTGTCGCCTTCCAATACATATTCAATAGACTTGCCACTGAACAGGGCTGCATTGTCCACTTCAAGCTTTTCTGATCCCGAAACAGCCACCAAAGCACATTTACCCCTTGCCCTAAGTGAATGGACCGCCTGGTTAATTACCTCGTTCCTTCCTGTAGTATCCATAGCGTAATGTACCCCCTCAGCTAAAATATTATCCTTGATGTAGGCTGAAGCGATGTGTACTTTACTATTTACGGTATGCGTTGCGCCAAGCGTCTTTGCAAATTCCAGCCTGTTGTCATGTATATCCACCGCTATAATAGTAGCGCAGCCTGCAGCTTTCGCTGCCATCAGCCCGGCAAGCCCCACAGGGCCTACCCCAAAAACTACAATGCTCTCGCCCGCCTTTGGCTGTAAAGCATTCAGCACGGTTCCCGCACCTGTCTGTAAGCCGCAGCCCATTGGTCCAAGCAGCTCTAGGGGTACATCAACGGGCACTTTAACTACATTACTCTGTGAGGTTAATGAAAACGTGCCAAAAGAGGACTGTCCAAAAAAGAAGCCCCCTAGCGGGATGCCCTTTGCATCGTGGTAGGGACAGGAACCATCTGTCCTTGGACCCACTGTATTTAACCTGAACATTTCTGTGCAGTAAGAAGAATGCCCTGAAAGGCAGTAGTCGCAGTTGCCGCAGCTCGATGGTGCGAGAACTACATGGTCGCCTGGCTGTACTTTGGTCACCTGGCTGCCTACTTTTTCCACTATGCCCGCCCCCTCATGCCCCAGTATTGCGGGCAGCGGGAGGGGAAGGTGTTCGTCTCTTACAGCAAGGTCTGTATGGCAAAGGCCTGTGGCTACAATTTTTACAAGTACTTCATTAGCGCGAAGATCAGTATCGAGGTTTATTTCCTGTATCTTGAATGGTTGGTGTGCTGCAATAAGTACAGCGGCTTTAATTTTCATAACTTATAATTTATTTAATGTTGGATATGTATGGCCTGATACAAAAGGCGTACCCCCAAATTAAAAGTCATTAAATCAGCGCATTATGAAATAGCTATTTATAAAGGCCTGCGAAATACAGCTGTCACCATCTTCAATTGGCGATATTCAACTGATATGTAGGATAGTAGTAGAAATGATTACGCCCGCTCTTTCGAACGGGCATAATTGAATCTATAGTCCCTGTCTTATATCAAGCCCTACTTCCCGAAGAATATCCAACTTCTTCATCTTGGAGTTGAGTGTTGATGCTGGGACATTCAGCATTTCAGCAGCACCTCCGGGACCCCAGATCTTACCCTTGCATTTCTTAAGGGCCTTGATTATATGGTCACGTTCGTTCTCATCAATCGTTTTAATGCGGTTCTCATCCTCATTTAGTTCAACGGTACCTCCAAGTGATCTTGAAACACGAAGCTCCCTGATAAGATTATCCTTTGCAAGGAGCACACCACGCTCGATAAGATTTTCCAGCTCACGTATATTCCCTGGCCAGGTATAACCCAGGGCATCATCCATCGCTTTGTCAGAAAGGCCGGTAATTTTCTTTCCTGTCTTTAGGTTATACTGTTCAATAAAATGCTCGACTAAAATCGGTATGTCATCCCTGCGCTCACGTAAGGAAGGTAGTTCTATAGGGAAGATATTAAGGCGATAATATAGGTCAAGGCGGAAGCGACCTTCAGCAACTTCCTTCTCCAAATCCCTATTCGTAGCTGCAATAATGCGTATATCAACTTTTATCGGGCTGCTGCCCCCTATCCTGTTGATTTCCTTTTGCTGGAGCACACGAAGCAGTTTGGACTGCAATTCCATAGGCATATCACCAATCTCATCCAGGAATATGGAACCCTTATCCGCAAGCTCGAACATTCCAATCCTACGCTCCATCGCACCGGTAAATGAGCCTTTTTCGTGGCCAAAGAGCTCGGATTCAATTAAATTTGCAGGCAAAGCAGCGCAATTAATTTTAACCAGCGGCTGCTTTTTGCGTGGGGATAGCTCATGGATGCTCTCGGCAATCCGTTCTTTACCCGTTCCGCTCTCACCAAGTATTAATACCGAAGTATCCACGGGTGCAACCTGCGCAACATTATCAAATACATTAAGGAGCAAGTGGCTCTTGCCGATTATGCCTTCAAAGCCTTCCAGAAATTGATGCTGGCTTTTTGTTGCGCCTTTAGCCACGGCTGCTGATAAGGCCGGCTGTCGCTCGGTGCTCAGCATACTCTGGATCGCCACGGTAAGGGCGGTACAGAAACGGCTACATAGCAACAGTTGTTCTTCTCCGTAGATATCGGGACGCCGGCTATAGAAAAAGAAATAGAAAATTTCGCCATCAGGCAGTCGCAGTGGCTGTATGAAAGTGGATTGCATCCCAAATACGTCCGCTACTACCTTAGGCATTGATGGTGATTTGGCCAGTGCTGTAAAATCACTGCCATTATAATACACTGGCACCTTTTCTACCTTTGTTTGCTTTTGGAGGTCAGTGATGGCTTCAAGCTTTAAATTGGTAATCTCCTTAAATTCAGCGAGGCCGATAATCTGGTATTCATCAAATCCTATCCTGAGGTAGCTCATCGCGGAATAGGGCAGCCCTTCATGGTTCTTAAATCCTGCTGCCATATAATCAAAAGGTACATAAGGCTGTAGTGCTTTCCCAATATCCAAGAGTTTCTCTTCCCAACCCGCTTTTTGCCCGGTTATCAGGTCAAGTTTTTTACGGAATAGTTTTTCCTTGCGAAGACCTGCCTCAAGGCTATTTTCATGGCGGTATTGCGCCACCTCAAGGGTAACCAGCAGATCCCTTTCCCTAAAGGGCTTCACAATAAAGCCATGCGGCTGGGTGGCTTTAGCAGCCATAAGCACATCATGATTGGAATTTGCAGAGATAAAAATAAATGCCCTGTTTTCATCCTTCAGAATTGTTGCAAGGTCGATTCCTGTCTGAGATCCCTTTAGAAAAATATCGACCAGGACAAGGTCCGGATCCTGTGTAGCTATTAGTGCCAGCGCCTCCTTTACAGAGCGTGCTGTCCCGCAGACAAAGTAGCCGTTTTTTTCCAGCATGATCTGTAGGTCATGGGCTTCAATAAACTGGTCTTCTACAATGAGTATTTTTGGTTTCATGTCCAAATGCGGTTATTTATGGTTTAAAGTATAATTGTATATGAATTCTACGGTAATTACCGTGCCATTATCAACGGATGCAGCAAACTTCCCCTCAATATCATCGCTAAGGCCGTGCATAAGGCGCATTCCAAGAGAGGCTGTTTTCTTAACTTCAAAATTTGCAGGTAGGCCAATGCCGTTATCAGCAATCCTTAGCATAAAATAATCGTCGTGTGTATGCTGTAGTGAGATCGTAATCTTTCCTTGCCTGGTTGGGAAGGCGTACTTAATAGCATTTGTAATTGCCTCGTTGAGGATCAGTCCCAGCGGGACTGCCTGCGATACATCCATATCAATATTTTCTATATGCTGCTCAAAATGGACGCTGAGCCCCAGGTCAAAACTGTCCTGCAGGTACTCTACCAGCTCACTAATGTATTCCGGCATATTGATCGCCGTAAGATCATTGGTTTTATAGAGCTTCTGATGGATAAGTGACATGGATTGCACACGGTGCTGGCTGTCGCGTATGGCAGTTATAGCAGATTGGTCTTTAAGGTATGCCGACTGGCTGTTGAGCAGGCTCATTACGATCTGCAGGTTATTTTTGACCCGATGATGTATCTCCTTCAGCAGCAATTGCTTTTCAGATACTAAGCGTTCCAATGAACTGTTCTTCTGACTGATCTCATTCTTTTGGGATTCAAGCATGCTGTTGGTTCTCTGCTTGATCCTGTACCTGCTATATAACAGGAAGATGATAATAAGGAATGCTATAAGAAAACCAATGCCAATTTTTCTGATAAGGGCAGCTTTTTCCAACTCGCTCTGTTGCAGCTGGCTCGTTTTGGTCAGCATCTTATTGCTTTCCTTGGCAAGCAAAAGGTTCTTGTCTTTCTTTTCACTTTCAAATGCTACCTGCAAAGACGCAATTTCCTTGTTTTTCTCCTGGTTCAAAAGGGAGTCCTTATATTTTTGGGAAAGCTCATAATGCCTGATCGCCGAGGTAAAATTAGACTCAACCGAATCCAGCTGGAAAAGCATCTTGTGGGCAGTCTCCTTATCTTTTGTCCCTTTAAGCTGCTCCGCCAGAACGAGGTACTTGTCCGCATACGTCCGCGCCGTTCCATATTCCTTAACTGCGAAATGATACTTAAATAAGGGAGGCAGGAACATGCCCTGAAATGGTGATGTGGGTGGATTATCCGCAGAAAAATTACGTGCCTTTATAACATATGGCGCGGCGGACTTGTAATCCTTCAGGGTAATATAGGTCACCAGTGCCCTGGAGGTCAGCAGTCGCTGGGAGGATACCGGCAACTTATTATAATCGCGCTCCATTTCCTTCAGATAAAAAACGGCTTCCCTTTCACGCGAAAGCCTCATCAGCGTCAGTATCTCATTACTAAGGATCATCGTCTTCAGCTCCTGGTCATCGTATTTTTTGGCGATTTTATACGCCCTGGAGAAATACCTGTCGGCGTTTTCACTGTCTTTAATTTGAAAATAAGTTATGGCGGTATAATTGAGAATAGCAGCTGCATCTATACTTTCCTCACCTGAATCATCCAACATAGAAACAGCCTTCAGTTGGTATTCAAGAGATTTGTCCAGATTTCCGGTTTGATTGTAGAGCAGGCCTGCACAACTGTAAGCCTTTTTTAAATTTTTATTTGTAGTACCCCTGTAGAGGCTTATACACTTTTCGAAATTTGCAAGGCTTTGGGGAATCTTACCAATATACATCTGCAGCTCGGCATACTCCATGGTTGCATCGCCCTCCCCTTCCTTATTTCCTGCCTCCTGAAATTCACTGATAGCCTGTTCAATAATTCTTAAGCTTACCTCAAGGTCCCGCTCTTCGTCGGCTGCCACTTTCGCCAAATAGCCTAGTCCCACGCTTTTGCTTTTGCCCGCCTTGAAAACTTCAATTGCCTTTTCGGCATATTTATCCGCGTTGGCGATATCTTTTTTTCGCTTGAAGTAGCGCGAAGTAAAAATATAGGCCTTACCCAGGGATTCTTTGTCATTAACTGCGACGGCCGCCTTTTCGGCTTGCGATGCATAATAGGCTACACTATCTACCGATTTGGGGCGGCTCAGCATTCTGGCCAGACCAAGATGATAATCTGCCAGGTCCAGAAGGGCATTAACGCGCCTGGCTTCATTTTCATGCTGCCTGCTGTCGGTGTGCCAGCGCTTTAATTCTGCAGCCGATTGTGAAAATGCGGATTGAAAGAAAAAAAAACTGATAAACAGAGTAAGTAATCCTTTCATAATAATGAAGTTAGCATTGTTGAAGCTTAGATAGAGGGTGGTATAAAATTATGCAAAAAAAAAGTTAAAATTTATAAGTTTACTGTAAATTCTATATGAATTTAACATCGGAGAAGTTTTATAATTTAAACATCGCCGTAACGTATCTAAAATGCGTCATTTAGCTTTTGTTTTTTCCAGCGCAATTATGTGCGGCCTGCCCTGTACTGATAGACAAACTCCAGGGAAATAACCGTACCGTTTTCACTGAATAATTTGAAGTTTCCCTCCAGGTCATCGCTAAGTCCCTGCATTAATCGCATACCTAATGACTCCTGCTTCTTCGCATCAATATCAGATGGAAGCCCAATCCCATTATCGGCTATAGTAAGGGTGAAAACATCTTCCCTTGTGTGCTGTAGTGAAACGCTAATTCGGCCATGCCCATCGGGAAATGCATATTTTATAGCATTAGTGATGGCCTCATTTAGGATCAGTCCTATAGGTACTGCCTGAGAGACATCCATTTCGATATCTTCAACATTTAACTGATAATGAACCCTTAATCCCAGGTTAAAACTGTCTGTCAGGTAATCTACCAGTTCGCTTATATATTCAGGCATGTTAATAGCAGAAAGGTTATAAGACTTGTAGAGCTTTTGGTGTATAAGTGACATAGACTGCACACGGTGTTGGCTATCCTGTATGGCCGTTATAGCAGATTGATCTTTGAGGTACGCAGACTGGCTATTCAGCAATCCCATTACGATTTGCAGGTTATTTTTTACGCGGTGATGTATTTCCTTAAGAAGCCACTCCTTCTCATCTACCAGTCGGCCGAGGGAATTGTTCTTGCTTTCAATTTCCCGCTGTTTAACCTTGAGGGCCTGGTTTGACTTTTTCTTAATGCCATAGCTTCTATACAGTAACAGCATTATGACAGCTAATAGTCCGGCTACGATAAAAACTACAATTTTTATAATGCTGTCGGCCCGAATCTTTGCTTTTTGAATTTGTGCCTCCTTTTTCAACAGCTGTATATCTTTCGCGTTTTCTTTAAGGGCATAGTCTTTTTTCTGCGTCTCATATTGAACCTGAAGTTCTGCAAGCTGGCCGGTCTTTGCCTCATTATAGATACTGTCCTTGATTTCAGTATATTTTTGGAAATTCCGTATAGCCGAAGGGTAATTTCCAGCAACGGAATCCAGTTTGAAACTCCACATATGCACATAGCGCTGTGTAGCATTATCACCGGATGCTTCGGCAATTTTCCTGCTGCGCTCCAGATAGGTTGCCGCATGCTTATAATCTTTGATCCGGAAGTAATAGCTCAACAGCGTATTATTGATAATATACATTACAGAGGGCCGTATTTGTTCTTCTTTATCCTGGGATAACGCAAGCAGCTCATCAGAATACCTGCCGGCCAGAGTCAGTTGGTTTAGTTCCCTGTATACGGTTATGAAGCTAACGGTAGCTATAAGCTTTTCCTCCAGCTCCTCAGGGGGGTAACGCTTTACTATATCCTTTAAAAAGATCAGCGCTTCCTTACCCTGCCCGATAGGGTACATATCATTGACTATGGCTCCCGCTACTGTATGTATATAAGGGTTGTCATCATTCTTAATGGCATACTTAAGGCTCTTTCTGTGGTACTCTTTGGCAAGGGCATAGTCCTGGTTAAAAAAATAAGATAGGCCAATATGGTTGTAGATTGAGGCCATGTTCATGGACTCATCACCCCGTTTTTCCCATTCTTTGGCAGCAAGGAGGCTATAGCGCAGCCCTTCTTCATGGAAGCCCAGCTTTGTGTAGGCAATACCCATAACATTATAGAGGGCCTGGAGACCGTCCACATCAATGGACTTGTAGATCTTAACCGCCTCTTTACCTTCGGTGACTACTTTTTTATAATCCGAAATGTTGAGATGCTGTTCTGCAAGGATTGTAAGGATATCTGCAAGCTGCCGGGATGATCCGCCTTTGCGGTAGGCTGTAAGCGCCTGTTCCAGAAGCTTTATCTTGTCAGGCAGTTCGCTGCCCCAGCCAAAATATTTTGACAGCTCGAGAAAACTGTCACCGCGCAGGGCTTCCCATCCGTTTTCCGTGGCAAGGCTTAAGGCTGTAGTAGCAAATTGGCGGCCCGGTTCGCGATGGCGCTGCTCCCTTTCAATCTGGGCATACAACAAGTTGTTGCGCACCTTTGCCTGCACTAAATTCAGGGTGTTTGCCAGCTTTTCAGCCGCATCAGTGTAATACCGGGCACTGTCCATATCCTTGGATAGTGCCTGCGGACGAAAGATATAAGCTTGGCTAAGGTTCTGTAAAATAGGTATTTGTTCCCTAATTTTCTTGGTATTTTGCAATTGAGCCTTCAATTCCCCCGTGCTGGGTATTTGTTGCTCCTGTGCAGAGCTGCACAGTGGAAATACCACCAAAAGTAGTAAAAGGGTCAGGTACCGTTTCATTGGAGTTTTGCAAATATTTTTTTAAATATAAATATTACCTCCGAAAAATCATCTAAACGATTAAAAAAAATGATCTTCCTGTACCGATTTGGAGTAACTGAAAGCGATAATGATACGTGTGCCAGCAACACTGTCCATACGAAAGCTACCCCCCAGATCACCTGCCAGGCCCCTCATAAGGCTAATGCCCAGCGAATCTTTGGAATCCCCATCCACACCCATTGGCAGCCCTGCCCCATCATCAGCAATCGTCAGCACATAAGTATCTTTCTCCTCATGCTTCAGGCTAATGGTTATAGTCCCGCTTGTACCATTTGGAAAGGCATGGCCAAGGGCATTGCTTACCGATTCATTAAGTATCAGGCCTATAGGTACGGCATAGGAAATATGCATTGCCATAGGTGTACTATCGATTACTATCTTGACCGACGGGTTATCAAAGCCTTCCCTGATTGATCCCGTAAGTTCATGCAGGTAATTTTGCATATCAACATAGGATGGGCTGTCGGCACCGTACGCCCGCCTGTGGATAAGTGACATGGAATGGATTCGCTGCTGGCTCTCGCGAATGGCCTGGCGCGCTGCCACGTTAGTGAGGTAACGTGATTGGAGGCTTAAAAGGCTTGCCACTATCTGCAGGTTATTTTTAACCCTGTGATGGACCTCCTTTAACAGCAATTCCTTTTGCGTAACAAGGGATTCCAGTTTCCTTTCCCTCATCTGGATCTCACGCCATTGCAGGTCCAGGAGCTTACTGCTCTTTTTCTTAAGCTGTTGGCGGCTCCAGAAAATTAAAAGGAGCAGCAGCAACAGGAAAGCCACAAACCCTAAATAAAAAAAACCGGAAAGTGAATATAATGACCCATTAAGGGGATGGTGACCGCCTACTCCGCCGCCACTTATTCCGATGTACCACTTTACAGCGATCTTGTCCGCTTTGATGCCTTGCAGCCTTGTTAAAGATTCAATTTTAATATAAGTTATATCCACCTTCTATATCGTTTTCGTTGTAACGGACATATATTGCGCCATGAATGGGAAAAAATAACGTTACCATAACACTGCAAAGGTAAATAGCTGAAAAACAAAAAAATAGTTCCGCAGATTTATGATAACTTTTAGAAATGAAAAAATTAATGTGGAAAACCACATTTTGCACAGTCATTTTTATATCGCTGAAACCAGGCACTAAACTCGAAATACCGCTGACAACGACCCGCATTGCCAGGAACAAAATACTGAAAATCAGTCGCTTAATTTAAAGGCATCAAATTGGTTGACAGCAAGGGATAATAAATTTCCTTACTATGAAAACCTGGTATAAGGCACTGTCCCTAATTATCCTCACCGGTACCGCCGCATGGTCACAGGAGGCAGCCGCACCCTACCTTACCCTGGAGGAGGCCTTTGGGTTAGCCCTGAAAAACAGTGCCCAACTTAAAGTTTCCGCCTCAGGCGCCCAGCTCGCCAAAGACCAGACCGCCATTGTAAAGCTCAACCAGCTTCCAGGCCTGTCTACCGGGATCAACTACGGATACATCAGCAACTCGGAGATATGGAGCCCCTCATTTGAGGGCCATAGGACCGTGGAGTTCCCCCACACCGTAACGCAATTTTCCCTGCAGGCTGCCCAATTGGTGTTTAAAGGCGGACTGGTAAAGAGCAGTATCGAAAAATCAGAGCTTGAAGAGCAGGTTGCCCGGTTGCGGCTCGAGAAAAACAGCGAGGATATAAAATTTCTTGTCGCTGCCAAGTACCTGGATATCTACCGCACCATCAACCAGCGTAAAATATTTGCCAATAACCTGAAGCTTTCCCAACAGCGCCTTGATAATGTGCAGAGCATGTTTAAACAGGGAATGGTTACCCAAAATGATGTATTGCGTAACGAGCTGATCATCTCAAACCTGGAACTGGCTATCTTAAAGGCTGATAATACCATCATAATCCTTAACCAACAGCTCAATGTAGTACTTGGCCTCGATCAATCGGCAAGGCTGAGCCCTGACCCCACCCTTTTAGCATTGCCTGACCCCGGCACTACAGCTGAAGCATTCCTGTTATCAGCAAAAAAGGAAAACCGCGAACTGCAGCTTGCTGCGACCGAAAAGGAAATTGCGGCTGCAAATATTAAGATAGCCGGCAGTGACCGATATCCTGAACTAAGCCTGTATGCGGGGAGTAACCTGCAGCGCCCCTTCCTTAACAGCATGCCTGCGGTAGACATATTTTATAATGTATGGCAGGCCGGTGTATCACTCCGCTTTAATATCGCATCAGTATACCAGGCTCCCAGAAGGCTGCAGGCTGCAAGGACAAGCCTTGACCAGAGCGGGCTGCGTGAGCTGGTAGCCCAACAGGATGTAGAGGTTGCCGTGAACAACTCTTTTATAAGGTACAGGGAAGCAATAGACGAGGTCGGTACACTGGAAAAAGACCTTCGCTCGGCACAGGAGAATTACCGCATCGTAGAAAGGAAATACCTGAACCAACTGGCGCTGCTCGCCGATATGACTGACGCGACCAATATTAAAATCGAAGCGGAGCTGCGCCTGACCAACACGAGGATAAACATTATCTATACCTATTACCAATTGCTCAAATCAGCAGGAATGCTGTAACCATAAAAACACTACCGTCATGAGTACTTCGAACACAGAAAAAATTAAGAAAAAAAACAGGCGTACCCTCTTTATTGTCAATGGCCTTTTAGTTGCTGTACTGCTATGGGGGCTGATTTGGGGCATATCTACCTATTTCAACCTCGGGGAAGACCTGTACACTAATGATGCCCAGGTAGAGGAGTTCATAAACCCTATCAACACCAGGATACCCGGCTATATAAAAGAAGTACGGTTCACCGAACACCAAAAGGTCAAAAAAGGCGACACTCTGGCACTTATTGATAACAGCGAATACCTGATACAGCTGGAGCAGGCTGAGGCAGCGTACCTCTCTGCACAGGCTTCCCGGAACGTTACCGCATCCTCCGTAACTACGGTCCAAAGTAACCTCAGCGTATCGGATGCCAATATTAAGGCAGCGCGTGCGCGTGTATGGAATGCGCAGCAGAATTACAGGCGCTATGAAACCCTGCTAAAGGAAGGTGCCGCAACACAGCAGCAGTTTGACCAGGTAAAAACAGAATACGATGCCCTCGCTGCCCAGGCAAGCGCTTTAGAGCAGCAGCGCAATACCACTTCACTTTCCACCAATGAGACCTCAAAAAGGGTATTTGTCAACGAGGCGGAGATAAAGCGCAGCCATGCTGCCCTGGCCCAGGCACAGCTTAATTTATCCTATACGGTTATCAGGGCGCCCTACAATGGGGTAACAGGCAGGCGTACAATACAGGAAGGGCAATTGGTGCAGCCCGGGCAGACCCTGCTTTCTTTTGTACGCAACGACAGCAAATGGGTGGTCGCCAATTATAAAGAAACCCAAATCAGTAAACTGCACATTGGCCAGAAAGTCGCCCTGGAGGTGGATGGGCTGGAGGATGCTAAAATAGAAGGCACAATCACAGCCATATCCCAGGCGACCGGTTCGCGGTATTCTGCAATCCCCGTAGATAATTCCACAGGCAATTTCATAAAGGTGCAGCAGCGCATACCCGTTAAGATAGAGTTTATCAAAGACAGTGCTAATGAAAAATACCTGGCTCAGTTGCGGGCAGGGATGAATGTAGAAGTACGCAAAACAGACTAGAGATGGAACCGAAAGACTTATTTTACCCATGGGTGCCGCCGTACCTGCGCTTCCCCTCGCTGCTGCTGCTGGTCTTTGTCGTCCTTACATCCAATGGGGTCTACCTGGGCAATACGGCCGAGATGTACAGCAGCCTTGGCGTTTATGCTGAGCCTTATACACAGGCGACCAATGCCCTGTATATAGGCATGGGGCTCGGGCTTATATTTGCCCTGCGGATGAAAGCGCGGTTTTCTAATAAGACCCTGCTTATGGGTGGGCTTACGATGATGCTGCTCCTTAACATTGTATGCGCTACCACCTCCAGCCCCACCCTTACTGTGGTGTCATGCCTGCTGCTTGGGTTCTGCAAGATTTCAGCCCTGTTGGAAGTCTATATAATATGGGGTTTCATCTGGAGCAAGACCGGCGACCGCAGCAGGCTCTATCCTTTTGTATATGGGGTTGCCCTTTGCGGGTTATACCTTGTGACCTGGGCCACAACCAGGCTTGCCTATGAATACAACTGGCGCTTTGCCTACATCATTGTCCTGCTTTTAGTGGTTGCCTGCATGATCATAACAGTGCTCCTTGTTGAAAACCACCCCCTAAAATATAAGGTGCCGCTTTACCAGGTAGACTGGATTGGGCTCGCCCTGCTTGCAGGGGCGTTCATGTTTTTTGATTACGCAGTCGTTTACGCCAAGGTAGAAAATGGGCTTGAGTCCGGTAACATCATAGGAGCGCTTATCGGTTCACTGGTATGCCTGCTCCTGTTTATCCGTACGGAGTTAACCGTACAAAGGCCATTCTTTAATGTCTCTATATTTAAGATAAAGAACTTCAGGCGCGGACTTATTTATTTCCTTGTCCTGGGCATTTTTATTCCTTCAACTTTTCAGTCTGCGTTTACCGCCAACATACTTCATTTTGAGGCGATACGCCTTGCAGAGCTGAACCTGTACATGATACCGGGGGTTATTGCGGGAACGGTAACCTGTTTTTTCTGGTATGCCAAAAAGCTGGATGTCGAGCCGCTGCTCTTTATCGGTTTCCTTGCCTTCGTGCTGCACCACATCATACTTTACAACAGTTTTGCCAACGATTTTTATATCCATGACTTTCTGGGGCCCGCCCTGCTCAAAGGATTTGCCATGGCGGTACTCTATATTGCTATAGGGCTGTATACCACCAACAACTTACCTCTCGCAGTATCAATCAGCGCGGCAGGGATGATGATCCTGATCCGCTCCTTTTTAGGCAGCGGGACCTTTGCAGGGCTATACAACTACCTGTTATACTCCGAGCGTGTGAAGCATTTCAGCTACCTCGCCGGCCAGCTGGATGGCACAGACCAATGGCAAAAATTACAGGGTGGCACTGACAGCTACCGAAACCTTCAAGGACAGGCGATCCTTTCGGCATCCAAGGAGCTCTCGGGCTGGATAATAATTGCCGGGGTTGCCCTGCTGGTCTTTATTGCCGTAAGCTATAGTTATAGCAAGGTGACAGCCAGCCTGAAAGATGTTTAAAAAGAAGCGGGGATGGAGCCGGCCCTTCTTTATATCGTGGGCTGTCTCGAAATACCGCTGACATATTAAAGACTGAATACATTTAAAATGCTGAAAAACAGTAATTTAAACTTAAGGCACTGATTTCGCTGATTTAAAAGTCAAAACCATAATTATTATGAAACCCAGCCAAGGCAATACCATTCTTCTGATTACCGGTGCTTACTTCCATGACAGCATCTGGAAAGAGTGGATTGACGTTTTCGAAAACGCTGGGTTTAGCGTAGTTGTCCCGCAATGGCCATTTAAGCAACTGGATGCGCAGCTTTTGCGCAACCGCCACCCCGATGGTCCTGGTGCTTCCCTTAATCTGGAACAGCTGTTACACTTTTACGAACGGGAGATAGCAGAACTTCCACAAAGGCCGGTACTTGTAGGCCATTCCCTTGGAGGGCTCATCGTACAGCTGCTCCTGCAGCGGGACCTTGCAAGCGGAGGCATTGCACTGAGCAGTATGCCGCCAAAGGGCATCCACGGCATACGGTGGTTTCTGCATTCCCTGGGCCTTGCCAAATGGTTCACTACTCCCCGGAGCAGCCATATGGTTTCATTTGCCGAATGGCAGTACCGCATTGTTAACCACATGCCTATGGAGCAGCAAAAAAACCTTTTTTATAGTTACAGCATTCCTGACTCCAAACGGCTGGTCCGCGATACGCTGGACTGCGTGGCTAAAGTAGATTTTAAGAAGCCCCATGCCCCACTTCTTTTTATGGCGGGACAGCGGGACCGGCTTACCACTACAGGCATTATTTACAGCAATTATAAAAGCTATACCTGCAGTAATTCGGTGACCGAATTCAGGCTCTTCAAGGGCATGAACCATATCGCTACCGGGGCTGCACCAGGGGCTGAACAGGCTGCCTATACCATTGAATGGATTGCACGCCACTGTGCGGGAATCCGTTTTCTGAAAATTTCAAAAACATGTGAAGCACAATAATACAGTATCATTAATAACATCTAAAATTTTACAAAATGAAAAATCTGCACTTGAGAAAAATGGTCTTTATGGCCTTACTGCTTAGCTTTTCGTTCTACACTTCTGCCATTAAAGCACAAGTTAAGAATATTGTCCTGGTACATGGGGCGTTTGCCGACGGATCCGGATGGGAAGGCGTATACAACGTCCTTCTAAAACAGGGCTATAATGTAAAGGTTGTTGCCAACCCCAATACATCGCTTGCTGAAGATGTCGCGGCAACCAAACGTACTATAGATAACATGGAAGGGCCTGTGATTTTGGTGGGCCACTCTTATGGTGGGGTTATTATCACCGAAGCAGGAAATTCCGAAAAGGTCGTTGGTCTTGTTTATGTGGCCGCCTTCGTACCTGACGAAGGGGAATCACTCCTTAAATTACTCCAGTCAGGACCACCTAATCCTGATTCAGGGATACTTCCTCCAAAAGACGGGTTCCTTTGGTATGACAAAGCTAAATTCCACAGTGGCTTCTGTGCCGACCTGAGCAAGGAGAAAGCGGATTTTATGGCCGACTCACAAGTACCTGCTTCAGTAACTGTATTTGGGAGCACTATCGCTAAGGCAGCATGGAAAACCAGGCCGAGCTGCTATGTGGTGGCAACACAGGACAAAACCATCCCACCGGACGCGGAACGCTTTATGGCAAAAAGAGCCAATGCAAAAGTTACTGAAATCAAGGGAAGCCATGTTGTCTTTATTTCACAACCAAAGGCCGTAGCAGATGTTATCATTGCAGCAGCCAAAGGTTCGTCCAAATAGTTAATGCCTAACCTGATACCAATACATATGCTTAAAGAAACAATACGTAAGGCCTTAAACAACAGGATTGACAGCGATACGGATTTCGATATCCATCAGGCACTGGAAACATTCCTGGAAAGCTTTGGCCTCGCAGCCGCAGATACAGGTGGAACAATCACCTTTACAGGCAAAGACCCCATTGTGCCAAGTACCATAAAGTTTGCTACCGCTACCGCCATCGGGCTGACTGCAAAGGCAGTGGCAATGGCAAAGCTGTGGAAGCTGCGCACTGGCCAAGGCCAGGATATTGAGGTGGACCTGCGCAAGGTAGTCCATAGGCTCTCACCCTTTTTCCAAGGAAAATGGGAAAAGATAAACGGTTTCAGCCCGGGTTTCCCGACTGAGCTGGCCAGCCCTTTTTCTCCTCATTTCTACCCAACAAAAGACGGCAGGCACGTAATGCCCCTGGATTTTTATAATAGGCTGCGCGTTGCAACCCTGAAGTTTCTTGATGTTCCCGAGGAAAGGGAGGCTATTGCCAAAGCGATAAAGCAGTGGAATGCTGATGATATCGAAACCCAGGCGAATGCCCAGGGCCTTGTAATGACCAAAATAAGGTCTGTAGAGGAATTTATGGAAACCGAGCAATTCAGGGTACTGGCAGGGCAGCCAATCATGCAGATCGAAAAAATTGGTAACAGTGACCCAATTCCTTTTACCGCTGACCCTACCTCCCCACTCGATGGTATCAGGGCACTTGGAATGGGGCATGTGATAGCCGGCGCGGGCGCAGGCAGGTCTATGGCCCTTCATGGCGCAGATGTATTAAATATCTGGTCCGTCAATGATACAGAGATGGAAAGCCTGTATGCCACTGCGGATGTCGGTATGCGCTCTGCAAAGCTGGACCTGAATTCAGAAGCAGGAAATGCTAAAATGCAGGAACTCATTAGCGGTGCAGACGTATTTTTTGCCAACAGGCGCGTAGGCTACCTTGAACGTTACGGACTCTCTGCCGAAGATATGGCCAGGGTAAAGCCCGGAATTATCCATGCTACCGTCTCGCTTTTTGGCGAACAGGGGCCATGGAAGGGTTACGGTGGTTTTGACGTATCGGCCGGGGCCGCCACGGGAATAATGGCGCTGGAGGGTTCCCTGGAGGAGCCAAAACTCCCATCGATCATGGTCGTAGATGACTACCTCGTGTCATGGCTTCTCGTTACAGGAATCGTCACAGCATTGCTACGCAGGGCCGAGGAAGGCGGAAGCTATAAGATACATATCAGCCTGTCAAGAACCATATTGTGGATGTATGAACTTGGCATCTATGATAAAGAATATGCAGTGGCCAAGGCCGGATCATCAGACCAGCACCTTTTCCTTGACCCCGAATTATTTACAGCTGAAACCCCAATGGGCACCTATCAGGGGGTGGCAGAACAGGTTGCCATGTCAAAAACACCGGGAGAATACAAATACACCCTGTTGCCAAGGGGCGCTTCAAAGCCCGAATGGGAAACTAAAAATTAAAGCATTATGGAAAATAAGCACTATAACCACTCTGGAACCCTGCTTGCCCTGGACGGGGAAAATGGTACAGTAATAGCGGTCAGTACCGACGGGCTTAAAATAAAAACGCTGGTCAGTGATTGCGGGGGCACGCCGGATGGCATCGCTATCGATACAGCGGGCAGGCACATCTACTGGACAAACATGGGAGACCATTATGACCAGAACGACGGCTTTATTGAACGCTCAGATTTTGACGGCGCAAACCGCCAGGTCCTAATACCGCCGGGAAAAACCTTTACACCCAAACAACTAAAGCTCGACCTTGATAACGGATTTCTTTATTGGTGCGACAGGGAAGGAATGCGTGTAATGCGCTCAAGGCTGGATGGAAGCAATATCACTATACTGGTGCAGACCGGTACCACAGCTGCCGAGCGGCAGGACGAGACCAATCACTGCGTCGGCATTGCTATCGACCCTGCCAACAACTACATCTACTGGACTCAAAAAGGGCCTTCAAAAGCAGGTAAAGGGCGGATTTTCAGGGCAGCCCTGAAAATACCCGCCAACCATGACCCTTTGCACAGGCAGGATATTGAGCTGCTCTGGGGCGGGCTGCCCGAGCCGATCGACCTGGACCTTGATACGGAAAGGGGTGTCTTATACTGGACCGACCGCGGTGCCCCACCAAAAGGGAATACCCTTAACCGTGCGGATATCAGCCTTCTGCCCCACACCGAACCGGAAATACTTGCCGACGGGCTGGAGGAAGCTATCGGGATGGCACTGGACCTGGAAAACCACCGCGTATTCTTTGGCGACCTTGGAGGTACCATCTACGAACGTACACCCGATTGCCCAACCAAATGCCTGCTGTATAAAGCTGATGGCCGCTTTACGGGTATCGCCTATCTTAATGAAGACCTATTTACCACAAATAACTAAAAATTATGGAAAACAATATACAACCTTTCAACCTTCCCCAAAACAGGGAAAATCGTCCCATTACTATTATAGGAGCAGGCACACTGGGCCGCAGGATAGCCCTTATGATGGCTACCCGTGGTGGTGAGGTGCGAATCTATGACCTCTCACAGGAAGTCCGCGACGCGGCAGTTTCCTACGTGGCACAGGAACTGCCCGCAGTACTGAAAACTATTGATGGGGCAGCACCCGGCAGTGTAACGGCAACCGGTGACCTTGAGGAAGCTTTAAAAGATTCGTGGCTTATCATTGAGGCCATACCCGAGAGGCTTGACCTGAAAATAAAGGTGTTTGGGGATCTTGACCGGTTATCAGCGCCCGATGCCATCCTCGCGAGCAATTCGTCATCCTTCCCTACCAGCCAGTTCCTGGATGAGGTTACGCATCCGGAGCGTGTAGTGAACGCACATTTTTATATGCCTCCTACCCAGAACGCACTTGACCTTATGTCCAGTGGAAAAACTGACCGTGGTGTTATGGATCTTCTCCTGGCAGAACTGCCGCGCTATGGCGTCTTTCCTTTTGAGGCCCGTAAAGAAAGCACAGGATTTATATTCAACCGTGTATGGGCTGCCATAAAACGCGAATCACTTGCCCTGGTGGCTGAAGGTGTCGCTACGCCTGAAGACCTGGACAAGATGTGGCAGATCAACATGCATACCCCTATCGGCCCTTACCGCCTGATGGATAAAGTGGGGCTTGATGTTGTACTTGATATCGAGAACCATTATGCCCATGAAAATCCCCACTTGCCTACCGGCCCGCGTGACCTGTTGCAACACTATATTGATGCAGGGCACCTGGGGGTAAAAAGCGGACGCGGCTTTTATAACGACTACCAATCCTAATAATCATTATTCAGACAGGCATCCAATATGGCAGAAAACATTTATACAGACATTGGCTATCACTCTCTTGTGATGCGCATCAACGCGCTGACCGAATACAGCGCCCCGCACTGGGGCAAAATGGATTTGCCGCAGATGCTCGAGCATTGTGCCATACAGTTAAAAATGGCTTTGGGAATATTGCCCAATACCATTGAAGGTAGCCCACTGCTTTACAGGACAATGCTGGGCCGCTGGCTCAGCCTTTATGTTGTTCCCTGGCCCAAAGGCTTTGAAACCCCTGCCATCATGGATATGCTAACCAACAATATGCCTGTACAGGATTTTGAAAATGAAAAAGCACACCTTCTCTTCCTGCTAAAAGAAATCAGGAAAGAAACAGCCCTGGCGCCCCACCACTTTTACGGTGACATCAGTAAAAAAGACTGGGGGCGCCTTGTCTGGGTTCACCTGGACCACCACCTAAGGCAGTTCGGGCAATAAATTAATCTAATCTAAAAAACATCATGAAAAATCTGGTCACCCTCCAACACAACTATTTTAACACCAACGCCACCAAACCCGTGGAGTTCAGGCTAAAACAACTTCATAAATTAAAGGACATATTGACCTTGCACAGCAAGGATCTTGACGAAGCTGTTAATAAGGACTTTGGCAAAACAAGGTTCGAAACCCTGCTTACCGAACTGTATGTGGTTTTCGAAGATATCAACACAGCTATCGAAAAACTGGAAAGCTGGGCCGCTGCTATACCCGTGGAAACCAATATGCTCAATGCGCCCGGGGAATGCTTCATCGTTCCCGAACCACTGGGAGTCAGCCTTATCATAGGCCCATGGAACTATCCTTACCAGCTGACCCTTGCACCACTTGTTGCCGCTATGGCCGCCGGATGCACAGCCATTATCAAGCCAAGTGAGCTTACACCCCACAGCTCGGGGCTGATGGCGAAGATCCTGAATGATAACTTTGATAGCGAATATATCAGCGTCGTGATGGGCGGCATCCCCGAGACTACGGCGCTTCTCGAAGAGAAATTTGACAAGATCTTTTTTACCGGCAGTGTACCTGTAGGTAAAATCGTCTACCAGGCTGCGGCAAAACACCTGACACCTGTTACACTGGAACTTGGCGGCAAGAGCCCTGTTATCATTACCGCCGATGCTGAGCTGGATATCACAGTCCAAAGGCTGGTTTGGGGCAAGTTCCTGAACAGCGGCCAGACCTGCATCGCGCCGGACTATGTCTATGTAGAAAAAAGCATTGAAAAGGTTTTTCTTGAAAAACTGACCGCAGAGATACAGAAAAGGAGCTATAGCCTTGAGACGGGCAACCTTGTACAGATCGTGAACGAACGCAACCTCTCAAGGATCCTGGGGCTTATCAATCCTGAAAAAATCTATTTTGGAGGACGCTACGACCTGAAGACACGATTCCTTGAACCTACCATTATGAGCGATGTAACCTGGGAGGACAAGATCATGCAGGATGAGATCTTTGGGCCGGTACTGCCCGTCCTCTCTTTTGAAAGCCTTGACCAAGTGATTGCCAGTATAAAGGAAAGGCCAAAACCACTAGCACTTTACCTGTTCACTGACAACCTGGGAACAAAAACAAAAGTCCTAAGTGAAATCTCCTTTGGCGGTGGATGCATCAACGAAACCATAATGCATATCTCCAACGGTGCCATGCCTTTCGGGGGCGTTGGCGACAGCGGCATAGGTTCTTACCACGGGCTTGACGGCTTCAGGGCCTTCACGCATTATAAAAGCATAGTCGACAGGCCTTTTATACAGGACCCTGAGATTAAGTTCGCGCCTTATACAGCGGAAAAAATCCAGATGATGGAATCGTTGGTTAAATAATACATTCCCTTTTTTTCTTAGCCTGCAGTCCCCCCTGCAGGCTTTTTTTATGGAGTGCTTGGGATTCCAGATCCAACAGGTCATACTATACCTGATAGGAATACAGCTACAGGTCAATCTCCATCGGTATATCGCCAATACTAAACGACATCATCGAAATAAAGCCAATAGAATTATACTTGCTCCACATAAAGCACTGACAATCAACAAATAAAATTACAGGAATGACTGTTGTATCCTACCGCATTGCGGCAAAACGCTCTTAACAGTAAATAACACAAGGTAGTAGTGCCTAACGCTTGCACCCTGCTGACCGGGATAAATTTGTACCATAATCAAATCATTAAAAACATCTATTATGAAAACGTTTTACACCCTCCTAATTGTATTAGTACTTGCAGGCTGTTCTAAAGAGCAACAGGCTGCCGCACCACAGGCACCCTCTGTACCCGTAGCTACAATAGCAGCAGCAAATACCATGACCTACCAGCTTTACCCCGTTGCTATAGAAGGCAAGGTAAATGTAGAGATACGCCCGCAGGTAAGCGGTCGCCTTGAAAAGATATTTGTGGATGAAGGCGCCTATGTGCAGAAAGGGCAATTGTTATTTAAAATAGACGAACAGCCATTCCGCGAGCAGTACAACAACGCTAAAGCAAGCCTGAATGCAGCAGAAGCAGCAGAAACCAACGCAGGCCTGGAAGTCGAGAAACTGGGGCCATTAGTCCAAAACAAAGTCGTATCGGATTTCCAGCTTAAGACGGCTAAAGCCAATCAAAAGGCAGCCCATGCAAACGTGCAGCAGGCCAAAGCCATAGTCGCATCCGCCAAAATTAACCTTGGATATACCTCCATAACTGCGCCGGTTAGCGGTTACATTGCCAGGCTTCCCAAAAAAGCAGGCAGCCTTGTATCAGCCAGTGATGCAGAACCGATTACCAAACTTTCTAATATTGATGAAGTATATGTGTATTTTGCATTGTCTGAAAACGACTTCATTAACTTTAAGTCGTCATACAATGGTGCAACAATTAATGATAAAGTAAAAAATCTTTTGCCCGTTACCCTTTTGCTTGCTGATAATTCCGAATACCAGGAAAAAGGCAAGATAGATGTCGTTGATGGCGAGTTCAACGAAAATACGGGTGCTATCACGGTTAGGGCGACTTTCCCTAATCCTAAGGGGCTACTTCGCTCCGGTAATACAGGAAAGATAAAATTGGGCCTGAACCATGATAAAGCCATACTGGTATCACAGGAATCGACCATAGAAATACAGGATAAGGTATATGTCTTTACCCTGAGCAAAGACAACAAAGTAAGCAAAGTTCCCATTACTATCAGTGGAAAAACCAGTACGGACTATCTTGTTACTGAAGGGCTTGCCTCCGGGGACAGGATCGTAGTGGCAGGCTTTGAGAACCTACAGGAGGGCACCGTTATAACGCCGCAAAAATCAACCGCAACACTTACAAAAAATTAAGGCCATGTTTAAGAAATTTATAGACAGGCCGGTACTGGCCACCGTAATATCGATCCTATTGGTAATCCTGGGCATAATGGGGCTCTCAAAATTACCCCTTCAACAGTTCCCTGATATAGCCCCCCCCGCAGTCCTGGTCTCTGCCAGCTACCCGGGCGCTAATGCTGAAACTTTGCTTCGTTCGGTGGCACCCTCGATTGAGGAAGCTATTAACGGTGTAGAGAACATGTCCTACATGAGCTCAACCGCAAGTAATGACGGTACCCTTGCCGTTACCGTATACTTCAAGCTCGGCACGAATCCTGACCAGGCTGCCGTAAATGTGCAGAACAGGGTGGCACAAGCCACAAGCCAGCTTCCTGCCGAAGTGGTGCAGGCAGGTATAACCACCGCAAAGCAGCAGAACAGCCTTATCATGGTACTGAACCTGTATGCTGAAAATGAGAAATCATACGACCAGACTTTCCTTGCCAATTATGCACAGATCAATATCATACCGGAGATCAAAAGGATTCCGGGGGTTGGACAGGCTGTTGTTTTAGGCAGCAACCAGGATTATTCCATGAGGGTCTGGCTGAATCCCAGCCAGATGGCCTCTTATAACCTTACCCCAAAAGAGGTGACGGCAGCCATTCAGGATAAGAATCTTGAATCAGCCCCGGGTAAGTTTGGGGAAAGCAGCGAACAGTCTTTTGAATATGTAATTAAATACAAAGGAAAACTAAACAAGCCTGCACAATACGAAAATATCGTAATCCGCGCCAATGCCGATGGCTCTATGCTAAGGCTTAAAGATGTGGCCAGGATTGAATTTGGTGCCTACAGCTATGGAAGCAAAGCACGCGTGAACAAACATCCCGGGCTTCCGATTGGTATATTCCAGCTGGCAGGTTCCAACTCTAATGAGATCCAGATCGCGATTGCCGAACTGATGGAGAAAGCATCAAAGGATTTTCCCAAGGATGTTAAATACCTTGTAATGTACAATACCAAAGACTCGCTGGACCAGTCCATCGAGCAGGTGCAGCACACCTTGTTTGAAGCTTTTATCCTCGTTTTTATAGTAGTGTTTATTTTCCTTCAGGACTTCCGCTCAACGCTTATCCCGGCTATAGCGGTTCCTGTAGCCATACTGGGCACGTTCTTCTTTATGCAGGCCTTTGGCTTTTCTATCAACCTGCTTACACTTTTCGCACTTGTGCTTGCTATCGGAATAGTGGTCGATGACGCCATTGTAGTTGTGGAAGCCGTACACGCCAAGATGGAACACGAAGGCATGGAGCCCAAAGAAGCTACCGCCTCAGCAATGAGTGAGATCACAGGAGCAATCATTTCCATTACACTCGTTATGGCGGCGGTATTCCTGCCTGTCGGTTTTATTGAGGGCTCAACAGGGGTATTCTACAGGCAGTTCGCCTTTACTCTGGCAATCGCTATCGTAATTTCGGCCGTAAATGCGCTTACCCTCAGCCCTGCCCTGGCAGCGCTGTTCCTGAAATCAAACCATGGCAACCATCCGGGCACAGGCCGTAAAAAGCTATCGTTTAAAGATAAATTCTTCGCAGGCTTCAATACCGGTTTTGATAACGTAACAAAAAAATATACCGGCAGCCTGAACCTCCTTATAAAACACAGGTGGGCAAGCATGGCCGGACTGGCATTGGTTATCGCTACGACCGTATTTATGGTAAACAGGACCCCAACGGGGTTCATACCTTCCGAAGACCAGGGCTTTATAGCCATATCACTATCCATGCCCGCAGGTGCATCGCTGGACAGGACCAATAAAGTAATGAAGCAGGCTGAAGATATACTGAAAAAAATGGATGCTTCAAAAAACGTACTGGGCGTAGCAGGCTATAATTTCCTGACCCAGTCTTCCAGCCCCTCTGCCGGGGTATCCTTTGTGCTTCTTAAGCCAACAAAGGAAAGAGGCCAAATCAGTGACATCAATGCTATTGTAGACAATGTACGGGGCAGGCTTTCTGAAATCAAGGGTGCCAATTTCTTTGTCTTCACCTTCCCTACTGTTCCCGGCTTTAGTAATATCGATGGCCTTGACCTTGTCCTGCAGGATAAGACAGGAGGAACCCTAAATAAGTTTGGGGGAATCAGTTACGGTTTTATTGGAGAGCTGATGAAGCGTCCTGAGATTGCTGTGGCCTTTACCACTTTCAGGGCCGACTACCCACAATACGAGATAGAGGTTGATGATGTGAAGGCTGAACAGCTCAGCGTAAGCACAAAGGATATACTGCAGACGATGCAGGGGTACTTCGGTAGTGCACAGGCTTCTGACTTCAACCGGTTCGGTAAATATTACCGTGTTATGGTTCAGGCTGACAAATCCCAAAGGGAAAGCCTTGAATCACTGGACGGGGTATTGGTAAAAAACAGGTTGGGCGAAATGGTCCCTATCACTACGCTGGTCAACCTGAAAAGAGTCTTCGGGCCGGAAACGGCTTCGCGATACAACCTCTTCAATTCAATCAGCATCAGTGTGATCCCTAAACCGGGCCATAGTTCCGGTGATGCCATCAAGGCGATTGAGGAAGTGGCAGCCAAGAACCTGCCTTCCGGATATTCTTACGTGTTTTCAGGACAGACCAGGGAAGAGATTGCCTCTGGCGGGCAGTCAGCCATAATCTTCGGGTTAAGCCTGCTGTTCATATACTTCCTGCTTGCAGGGCAGTACGAGAGCTACATCCTGCCTTTCGCGGTGATACTTTCTATCCCAACAGGAATACTCGGCGTTTTCCTGGCTATCGGACTGGCAGGTATTGAAAACAATATCTACGTACAGGTTGCCCTTGTGATGCTTATAGGGCTCCTGGCAAAAAATGCGATACTTATTGTTGAGTTCGCCGTGCAGCGCCGCAGGGCAGGCATGCCCCTGGTAGAAGCCTCAATAGAAGCAGCCAGATTAAGGATCAGGCCGATTATAATGACCTCACTGGCTTTCGTAGTAGGTATGGTACCAATGATGTTTGCCAAAGGGCCATCAGCACTGGGGAACCATTCCATAAGTATAGGAGCTGCCGGCGGGATGATTGCCGGTGTAATCCTCGGATTATTTATTATCCCGGTACTGTTCGTGGTATTCCAGTCACTACAGGAAAAAGTGACAGGCAAACCTGCCATGAGGCGCTCAGGAGATGATGAATAAGCAGTAACAATAAAAAATTTAAATCATGAAAACATCCTATAAGATATACGCTATGCTGCTGCTTGCAGCTGTAGTAACCACATCCTGCAAAGTATCCAAAGACGTGGATACGCCAACAGATGCCTATCCTGAAAAGTACAGGGGCGCGGCAGCGGCTTCGGCAAATGATACCACAAGTGCCGCCGATATACAGTGGAAAGTGTTTTTTGCTGAAAAAGACCTGGTAAGGCTCATTGACAGCGCCGTAGCAAGGAACTATGACCTGCAGCTCGCGCAGAAAAATATAGAAATTGCCCAGCTAAGGCTGAGCCAGTCCAAATGGAATAATGTGCCCCAGGTGAACCTTGGGGTTACAGCGACCTCCAGCCGTCCTTCAGACAACAGCCTGAACGGGATCAGCCTGAACCAGTTCCTGGACAAAAAGCATATTGAAGACTATACAATCTCAGCAGGTCTCTCCTGGGAGGCCGACATCTGGGGAAAGATCAAAAGCCAGAATAAGGCTACCCTTGCCCTGTACCTCCAGAGCGAGGAAGCACGCAAGGCATTACAGACCGCAATTGTAGCTAACGTTGCCAAGGGGTACTACAACCTGCTGATGCTGGATTCACAACTAAAGATCGCAAAGGAAAACCTTGCCCTGAATGACAACACACTGGTACTGATCAGGCTCCAGTTTGATTCCGGGCAGGTAAATTCACTTGCCGTACAACAGGCCGAAGCACAGCGCCTAGTAGCTGCCCAGTTAGTGCCCCAGTTGCAACAGAATATTGTGATACAGGAAAATGCCCTCAGCATACTGGCGGGTAGCTTTCCCTCGGCCAAACAAAGGGAGAATATCCTTGAGGGCATAGAACTGAAAAAGAACCTTGCTACCGGTGTACCCTCAGTACTGGTTAGTAAAAGGCCCGATGTAAGAAGTGCACAACTGGCACTTCAACAGGCCAACGCCAGGGTGGGTATAGCCAAAACATCGCTTTACCCGTCCCTTACCATCACAGCTGCCGGGGGGCTTAATTCTTTTGAGACAAGCAATTGGTTCAATATTCCCGGATCTCTGTTTGGAGCAGTAGCCGGGGGTCTTACCCAGCCATTGCTCAACAGCAGGAAACTCAGGACACAGTATAAGATTGCCCAGACAGAAAGGGAACAGAGCGTACTGCTTTTCAGAAAGCAGGTCCTGGTGGCTGTAGGTGAGGTATCTGATGCACTGATACAGCTCGAGAAGCTGGATGACCAGCAGGGCATCGCCCAACAGCGTGTCGAAACCCTTCAGCAGGCCACAAAGAATGCCAACATGCTATTTCAAAATGGGATGGCTACCTATCTTGAGGTCATCGTGGCACAGGGAAATATATTGCAAAGCCAGCTGGAACTGGCCAGTGTCAAGAGGCAGTTGCTAAGTGCCAACGTCGAGCTTTACCGCTCACTGGGTGGCGGGTGGCAATAAACATGGAATCTTGTTTTTTATCTATAGGACTTAACAGTACTTAACACTACATAGTAGACACTAACAGACCGGCCCCTTATATCAGCCTAAATTTGTCCTATAGATAACAACTAAAATTATAGATATCATGAAAACAACATTCCAATTCAGTACCCTTTTAAAAAGCACTTTATTAGCTGCACTTTTATTACCTGCCCTATCATTTGGACAGGAGAACAAATATCAAAAAGAACTGGACCTGATTTTCCAGACCTTTAAAACGGATGATTACAAATTGCTGAGCCCCATGCTGGCTGATGATGTGTTTATTTCCGAACAGATACCCGTTGGCATGAATGACCAGGTATTCCCACAGGTGCTTGCACAAATCCCTTCTCCTGAAAGCTATACGATAACAAAGTCTGAGGTGAACGGTAACCAACAGGTGATTACCACCGAATACAACTATGGCAACGATATAAAGCTTAGACATATATTCACCTTTGATGCGGACAGGAAGATAACAAGCTTCGACATTCTAAGGGACGCCAAAAAAGTGGAAACAAAATATGGAGTTAAACGTTAGAAGGATAGTTTGGTTGATTGATGATAGCTGTGTTCACTGTTTAATCAGTGGCACAGCTTACTTGCGTCCTGAAAGTTTCTGACAACTGCGATAAAAAACCCATTTAAATACAACAGCCCATACTTTTTTTTATACATTTAATTATATCCAAAAACCTTAATAACTAGCATTATGAAAAAAATAATACCCTTATTATTACTCTTAATTATCAGCTGTAATAAAAATAAAAAAGTCGATTACACACCCCAACTTAGCGCACTGAAAAAGGCTTTCGAGCAGAAGAAAATAGATCCGCTGCAGCCTTATCTCGCAAATGGTTATACCATAAAGGGCTTACCGCAGGGCATGGAATCAATGATATTCCCTAAACTGCTGGAGGCGCTGCCTACGGTTGAGAAATATGAGATTAAAAGCGAAACCCCTGAGAAGATGGGAATGCGTATCAAAGCAATTTATCATTTTAAAGGGATTCCCCCGCAAAATGCCAATTTTTTGATCGCCGGAGATGGAAAATTTCTTGAACTTAATTTTATGAATGAGGCGATGGTGGAGGTAGTACCTAGACGGTAAGCTGTGTTAATTGTTTAATAATGAACTGCGTTGATCGTAAGGCGTGTATTAGTGCTAGGAAATAATAAAGCCGCCCCAGAGGGCGGCTTATAAAATGACAATGAAAGCGTTATTTACTATAACCATCTGGAAAGCCATATAATTTTTTTGCAGGGTACAAGTTTTTAATGCTATCATGTTTCACAATTAAGATCGTCATAAATGCCAAAGCCAGGATAACTGCCATAACAGTAGCAATGGATTCCGATTGAATGCCGTAGTTGCCGATAGTGAAAATTCCGATGTTATTTTTTCTAGCATCAATTAGATGCAACAAAAAATCCCAGGTAAAATGAAAAGCTGCGGCAGACCATATGGATTTTGTCAGTACATATAATAAGGCAGATATGTATCCAAGGATCACAATACTAAGATACCATAACCATGCAGTTTCTGCCACATCAAAGGCCAACGAATGCACTAATGCAAATATAATTGAAGATAATGTTGCCGATAAGTGAAACCCAAACTTATTGTAAATAAAAGTAGTTAGCACAAAACCACGAAAGAAAAATTCTTCCCATATAGTAGATATCAGCAAGGTTGTAACAAGTCCGGCTAACGAATTCGACCAATCAATTTTTAAAGGGAGAAAAATAAAATCTGAGTTAATAAATAAATTTACAGACAATAATAATATGGCAACAATTAATGTGGCTAATACAAATCCTTTAAACAAGTTACTGCTTAAATTCCGAAATGAAAATCCATATGTTACAGGTTCTAAAAAGCTAACGCTAAAATTAAGCCATCGTACATAATAGAATACTGCGACAGGAAAGAGCAGCATACACACCTTGCCAGCAATAAAAAAATTAAGAGAGTGTATATAATTTCCACTTCCGATTATTAATATAAAAAGGACTATAACTCCGAGAGTTGCCGCTAAGACCCTGCCAAAAGTTTTAAATCGAGTATCCATAAGGGTTGTTTTTAAAATGTTAAATTGTATCACTGCAAAATTAGGCATCGTTTGGAGGCATGATAGTTAAACATAGCAATGAAGTGTTAAGTAGTGTTAAATCAATAACTTTAAGAAACAGAATATTTTAAATTATGAGAAAAGTTAATTTGTGGAAAAATCGCAAAGCCATTCGCTTGTATGCTATATTGGCAATAATTATTATTTGTGTTTTCCAAGCCTATTGGCTCTTTAGCGTATACAATGACAAATTGGATATTATCAGAGGAGAGGCCGAAAACCTGTTGAAAAAAACAGTCCTTGATAGAGATAAAATCGAGGTGCTGGATGAATTACACAGCATGAATGTAAGTAGCCCAACCACCAGCATTCTTTTAGAATTTACGCGTTTGCTAAGTAAAAATAAAATTAACTATGATATTAAAGTAGACGATGTCGGCTCTATAAAAAAGGATTTAGAAGAAAATTTGGGTGACAGCACTGAGCTTATCGATACCGCTTCTCAGGAAGTTAAGTTACCTCCTCTTAAAAAGAAAGCCAAAAATATTTATAATGCCATAAAAATTCCTATTGGATCTATTATTGGCAATACACCCTTCTATGTATACCACTTTCATAATGGTGACGACGAAATGTTTCCAAGGCGGCCAAATGTTAGCGAGACTGAGACCGCACAGGTTTATAGCACAGATAGCAGAGAATATTACAAAGTCATTTTTGGTAATATGTCACCATTTATACTCCGCCAAATGGCTAACTCTGTACTACTGTCACTACTATATACTGTTATTTGTATAAGCGCAGTACTATTCCTGATGATTTATGTGAATAAAAGCAAACGCCTGATGCAGCAAAAGGAAAATTTCACAAATAATCTTACCCATGAATTCAAAACCCCTATGTCGGGTATATCAGCTGGAATTGAAGCGCTGATCACCTACGAATTTCTGGATGATAGGGAGAAAACTCTATCCTATTTAGGCATGATGAAGTCCGACCTGAACCGCCTGATAAATATGACCGATTCGATTCTGTATAATGCAAAAATGAGTGATGGCAAAATGCACCTGAACCTTGAAAATACTGAGCTTCATTCGTTTGTTACCGGCATTACCGAAAACATGGTTACAGTTCTAAAAAATAAAAATGCAACGGTTACTGTAGCAGCTCCGGATGAGGAAATTTACATAACAGCAGACAGGGAACATTTCGGGAACGTATTCCGTAATCTAATTGACAATGCAATTAAATACTCAAAGGATGATGCACAAATCGCTATCGCACTTTCAAGGCAGGGAAACTTTGCGAAAATTCTTTTTTCAGACCAGGGCATTGGCATCCCGCAGAAATACAAAGCAGACATATTTAAACCATATTTCAGGGTCATAGAAAATGATGTCTATACCGTAAAGGGATATGGATTGGGGCTGAGCTACATCCATGAGGTGATACGGATGCATAAAGGCAAAATAAGGCTGGCAACAGAAAAAAATGAAATAGGAACAACATTTGAAATCATAATACCCCTTAGCAATGAATAATGTAAAAATACTTTATCTGGAAGATGAAGGTACCATCGGTACCATAACGCGTGACTCACTTGTCAAAAGCGGCTTTACCGTAGACTGGCAGCAGGATGGAAGGAAAGCATTGGAGGCCTTTAATGAGAATAGTTATAGTATCTGTGTTGTGGATATTATGACGCCAGGAATTGATGGCTACACCTTTGTGAATGAAATCAGAAAGACGGACCACGCTATACCCGTCATATTCCTTACCGCGAGATCGCTGACGGGAGATATCATAAAGGGCTTTGAGATTGGGGGTAATGATTACATTAAAAAGCCTTTTAGCATAGAAGAGCTGATTGTAAGGATTAACGCGCTGCTCCAGCGCGCGCCCAAGGCACCCGAGGCCATCCCTGTATTTACGATTGGAAAATTCACCTTCGACTATTCACTGATGGAACTTAGCAGCGATACAAAAAAGATTATCCTGACCAACCTTGAAAATGAGCTGCTGTACCGCCTGATCACCAATAAGAATGCACTTGTAGAAAGACAAAAGGTCCTGATTGAGCTTTGGGGAGACGATACATTTTTCAATGCCAGGAGCATGGATGTATTCATTACCAAACTCCGAAAACACTTTGCAGAAGATGATTCGATTGCCATACTAAACCTCAGGGGCAAAGGTTATCGCATGACCGTACGCTAATAAAAAAATCCGCTGTTGGTATACACGCGGATTTTTTATTAGTAAAGTATCTTATGGTCATTGCCTAATTGCTTAAAGATAAAATCGAGAAGTGTGCATCGTGGTAGAAGTAAGGTTTTGCATAGCTGCCATCCGCGCGCGGGGCTTCTTCATTAAACATAGCACTTATCCTTTTAGTGATGGTTTCTGATTTTGAACGGTCATCAAGACCTAAAAGCTGCAGGTCAAAAAGGGTTACATTACTTACCTTCTTAAGGGCGAAGCGAAGCATATCAAAATAGGACGCGACAGCATTTCTTACGGTGCCCGCCGTGCGGGAGATCCCGTTTTCCTGCAATGTTACTAGCGACAGATCTATAATTGCAGACTTTTCCTGATGGCTGAGCATTGGAAGAAGCTCTTCCGTGATTTGGATTCCTGAAAGGTAACCCGAAGCAAAGCGCTGTTCACAGGGTGATAGCTCATACGCTTCGGAAGCGGCATAATCCTGGCCGGCATTGTTTATAAATACATTAAGCTCCGAGAAGTTAGCACGTAATTCTGCAATCAGGCTTTCAAGGCCTTTTTCGCTTGTTACATCAAAATGCAATGGCACAATATTCTTATGGTACCCTGCGGCATCGGCCAACCTGCTTTTGCAGCAGCCTGTAATGATTACTGTATTGCCTTTTTCTGCCAGAGATCGTGCGATTCTTAATCCTGAACCGGAACATCCGCCGGTGATGAGAATAATGTTGTTTGAAGTGTTCATGATATTTAGATTTTAGTTGTTGACTTTCTACACTACAAAGATATTGCAGGGTCAGGTGCTCCAATGTTAGAGATTGCTATGCAGTGTTATTTACTGTTAAGCCTACATAGTTTAACCGATACCCAAACAGGTGCTCGTATGAGCGCCTGTTTGGGTACTATCAGAATCCTGTAGCTTTAAAATTTTAACTGTGTCGTGAAGGCTGTCAACAGAACATCGTTACCGCTGCCCGACTCCTTTAGGAATGGGACTGCATTGAACCATATCCCCTCAACTTTTAGGTACAAAAAGCTATTTACATGGAATTCGACAGTTGCCGCTAACTGGTTTCCAATAAAGTGTTCCGAAGTGCCTTCTCCCGAGTAAATCAATTGGAGGTTCGGGGCATAAAGGCCGTCCCGGGATTCCATTCTCCAAAAAAAATCATAATCAAAGAGCAAACCTACTTTTTCGGTTAGCTTAAGTTCCATGTAAGGATGCAGATCAAATAGGTTGGCAGGGCCGATGAGGCCGGCGAGCCCGAAGTAGGCTCCTCTTGGATATAAGGGATTGAAGGTCTCCAACTTTCCATTACCGCCTCCGCTGTCCCCGGAAATAAGCTCCGTTTTCAGACCTAACCTCGGCCTGTACTTTACGCCTGAGAAGCTGTAGGAAGTGTTGGAAGAAACGTTTCAGGCATAGATTTTTTGGGAATCAATAGTTCCCAATTGCAAAACCCCTTCCAGGTCATATTGCCATTTTCCTGTATTTTTCCACGACCGTGCCCCAAAAGAATGACGCACTTCACGACCTGAAGCATTATTAAAGCGCATTCGACTTATATAAGCCTAAATAATACAGATCGATATTACTGAAGTAACGCGTATTTTTTATGGTAGTGTGAGCTCCCCACAATTTTGCTTTTTTATTTAAAAAGGCATCATCAAAAATGTCAGGGCTGTTAACGATGAGATACGTGTAGAACAAGTCCGAACTTATATCCCCATTGTAATATCTTAATACAGCGCCATCAAATGCCATCCGGCTGTTGGGAAACTCCCGTACCGCGATAAGGCGCTGGGAGCCATAAAGCATCTCCTGGCGGCCAACACGGATCAAAATTCCTTCTTTCGCAGTACCGCTTAGCAGGTAATCGAAAAACAGCTGATGCACATCAAGCGTATTTTCCTCCACTGGGCCGGGATTGACCCTACTGCCCGTAAGGCTAGCCTGAAGCTGAAGGAACAGCCTGAATTTTTTACTTGCCTTTACATCGGCATGGATTAAATAGCGTGACAGCAGGTAACCGTTTTTATCCTGTTGGGTATCTCCCCAGTCTTCATTTTTAACGTAAAAATATTGCAAGCGAAGATCGGATTCCAGCGACATGTGGCTTGAGCTATTATCCGACAGGGGAATAAATTTCAGCTGCTCATATTCATTCCTGTCTTTACTTTTCAGATAGCAAAAATCATCTTCATAGCGCAATTGCCTGAAGATGATTTTGTCCTGGGCAGCGGACTGCCCGATGTAAAAAAATGGCTGCGAGCAGCAATACCATTCTCATCGTGTGAAGTGCTTTACGGAAAGGTAATTATCAACAGAATACCGTCCTGCACCGACCATGGCTATATAAAGAAAACTCACAGCATACATGAATGGGATATCCTTTACAGCTAAGGGATCGTTGGCATGCACTATGAAATACCCGGTCAGGGTCACAGCCAAAATAGGGACCGCGGCCATTCTGGTGCAGAAGCCAAATACTATAAACAGCGGCATAATGATGTTGGCTAGGGTTGCAAATTCCTGATTAAAAAGATCAGGAAGCCCAAGTGGGTTCGGGACACTTTCAGCTACACTCACTCCTACCCGATTTTCTTTAGCCCGTGGACAATAATTAGTTGTGTTGAAACCGCAACTCTCAGCAACAACAGTGCAATATTATTCAGCCGCGATCCACTGTCTGAATATAGTAAGGATGCAAATAGATTTTTCATGATGTGATTATTTATACTGGAATCCTCCGTAATAATTTACAGGGCTCCAATCCGGAATAGCCCTTGGTATGACAGGCGCATATTTTGCAAATTCTCCCTTGCCATACACTACTTTCCCGTCAAGGATGGTCAGATTGGAGCTCAGGTCTTTAATTGTTTCACTCTCAACGGTAAGATAGTCCTGGGAAAGGATAACAATATCGGCCAGGTAACCTTCCTTAATGGTTCCGCGATCCTTGTCCTGGTTTATAAGCGATGCGCTGCCCTGGGTATATATCTTAAGGGCCTTGATCCTGTCCAGTTGGTTTTCTTTAGCTGCGAACTCGATACCGCCAACAGATTTTCCTGTTACAAGCCAGTATAGGCCCAGCCATGGATTATAACTCGATACACGCGTACCGTCAGTACCGCCACCCACTTTTAATCCCAAGTCGATAATCTGCCGTACCGGTGGTGAGTTCAGCGCCGCTTTTTTTCCATATCTGGAGATGAAGTTTTCTGCCTGGAACGCCATACGGTCCTGTATCGCTATTCCGCCCCCTAGGGCTTTTATACGCAGTAGGTTTTCCTGCGACACAGTCTCAGCGTGGTCAAAGAACCAAACCAGCCCATTTAGCGGGGTCTCCTTATTTACTTCTTCAATAACGCTAAGGAAGCGGCTCATGCTTTCATTGTAGGTGGCATGCAGGCGGAAAGGCCAACGGTTTTTAACCAGCGTTCCAATGACTGCCTTCAGCTGCGCTTCCATAACGCCCGGCAGTTCGGGACGCGGTTTAGTAAAGTTCTCGAAATCGCCCCCACTGGCGACAAGGTTTTCACCCCCTCCCTGGACGTAGTAATCTGTAGCCTTATCATCATGGTCATGCTCCTCAATATCCACCATGCTGATCCATTTCTGGTAATCTTCCAGTTCCCTGCCCGGCTTTTGCGCAAACAGATAGTACGGCAGCCTTACGGTAAGCTGGTTACCCTTCGACAGGGAATCTGTTATTACATAGTCATCCGGGAAATTCTGGAAGCCACCTCCGGCATCCATTACACTGGTTACCCCTAAAGAGTTCAGTTCGGTCATGAAAAGTTTTGTGCTGTTAATTTTTTCTGCAGGGCTGAGCTCCGGTAGCTTTGACAGTGTCGAATACAGAATAAATGCATTGGGTTCCGCTACAAGTAAGCCCGTAGGCTGCCCGAACCTGTCTTTCTGGATAAGGCCGCCATTAGGATTAGGTGTATCTTCGGTAATGTTCAGCTTTTGGATCCCCGCCTTGTTCAGGTAAGCCTCACCGTAAAGATGAAGTATAAAGGCGGGTGTGTTTCCTGTAGCTTCATTGATCTCTTCAAGGGTCGGCCCTCTTTTTTCAGCAAACTGAAATTCTGTCCAGCCGCCTACAACACGTACCCACTGCCCCTCAGGGGTTCTTTGCGCCTGCTCTTTCAGCATCTGCAAAGCACGGGCAAGGGTTTTAACACCATCCCAACGAAGCTCCGTATTGTAAAACCGGCCTCCGCGTATGACGTGCAGGTGTGAATCATAAAGCCCAGGTATCACGGTCTTCCCTTTTGCATCAATAAGCGTCGTTGCCTTATCTCTATATTTTAGGATTTGTTTTGCTGTACCCACACCAATAATCTTGTCACCGTAGACCGCGACAGCTTCTGCCTGGGGATTTTTGTCGTTAAGGGTAACTACCTTAGCGTTCGTTATGATTAAGGTCGCTTTTTTTTGCGCTGATGCCCAGCTGAAAAACAAAAGGGCAGACAGCATGGCTATATGGTTTGTAAATGGTTTCATTGCTATATAAAATTTAAAAAAAACGGAGATGGTTATCTCCGTTTTTTCATTGCTGTTTAGTGTTTTATAATTGCCCTTGAATATTGTATACCAATACCATATGCCCCTCCGTAGCGTTGTACAAGATCTGTAACCGCCTGATAGGTCTCACCTCTTGCCCAGTCGCGCTGCAGTTCCAGAAGGTACTGCAATGAGGTTATTGGCCTTGCTCCTGCCTGTACCATTCGTGTTGCTGCCTGCTCATGTGCCTCCTTGCTTACATCACCGCTGGCATCAGTGATTACATATACCGTGTAGCCATCATTAATGGCAGAAAGGACGGGCCCAACAATACAAACTGACGTCCATAGCCCTCCTATAACAAGGGTCTTGTTTCCTTTTGCCGTTACTGCTTTGTAGGCATTGGCATCTTCCCAGAAATTCATCGTTGTTCTATCAATATAGTTGGAAGTTGCCTTAGGGTATACTTCCTGGATCTCAGGGAATACCGGCCCGCTGAAGCTCGCCTCAGCCACTGTAGTTACGATAGTCGGCACCTTGAATATTTTTGAGGCACCGGCAACAATGGCTGTATTGTTACGCAGGTTATCGATGCTGATAGAGGTGATAGGAAAAGCCATCTGGCTCTCATGGTCTACTAAAACCAAGGTATGGTTTTTAGGGTTCAGTAATTGCGGGCTTGGCTTTTGTGCAAAACCGGCGAATGTTGTTAGCGCTAATGCCGCTGTAAAAAATAAATTTTTCATGATTAAAATGTTTAAATGATTATTAAATAAATATGTAGTGATTATTGTTTTATGAATTGAAGGTCAATATCCAGGCGGACCTCATCCCCTATAAGGACACCTCCGCCATCAAGGGCTGAGTTCCAGGTAAGGCCCCATTCCTTTCGGTTGATTTTTCCTGATATGATGAATCCTGCTTTAATGGTACCCCAGGGATCTTTCAGCAGCCCGCTGAATTCCGTATCAAATGTTACCTGCTTGGTAATTCCCCTTAGGGTAAGGTCCCCTGTAAGTTTGTAGTTTACCTCATCCTGGCGCTTGAAGGAAGTAGCCTCAAAAGTGACCAGGGGGAACTGCCCCGCGTCAAAGAAGTCGGGTCCGAGAAGGTGCGCGTCACGATCGGAATTATTAGTGGTCAGGGAATCTATAGCCCCATCGAATTCAACTTTTGCATTTTCGAATATGTCAACATTAGTCTCCATAAGGACATTGAAATTTTGAAGCTTTCCGGATACATTGGTAAACATCATATGTTTTACTTTAAACCCTATTTCTGAATGTGCGGGATCAATCACCCATTTTGTATTTGCCATGATTATTGATATGTTATGATTAATAATTTGTTGATTTCTTATATGACAAAGTTACTTTAGGACTCAGCACCAGTTTGTTAAGCAATCCTACATGGTGTTATTTAGTGTTAAATACGCCTAATACCATTCCTTTAACTTAAATACATATTTATCAACATATTACATTAAAACCTGATGGCTTGAGCATTGTAATATCGCTGTGGTTCAACGATATACAGAGTGCTATAATGCAAAAACCCCATCTGAAATATCAGATGGGGTTAAAACAAGAAGTCCGTTATCGTTAATCCTTGATAAGCTTCTGCGTATATGTTGATCCGTCGGCTGCTTCAACATTCAGTATATAAAGCCCATTGCTTAAGCCTTTTATGTTAACTGTCGTTGATTCACTCTCCATTACCTTTTGACCCGTCATGGAATATAGTACCGCTTTCTTAAAGCTTACATCAGCTGACAGCACTACATTTACGATATCACTGGAAGGGTTCGGATAGATCTTTATGCCTTTCTGTACCATTTCAGGCTGGTCAGTACCAAGGGGAAGGTCCTCCAATTTAAGTGATACTACTCCCAAATCCCGGGTTGCAAAGTAAGCAGTAAAAGTATCGTCCTTAAAGATGCATTCCACATCATAAAAGCGAACGTAACCTGTATCCTCGGGCGAAAGTGTGACCCAGTTTTCTCCCCCATCAAGGCTATAGACAAGAATGCTTTCCCTGTTATTTGAGGCAACAATTACATTACTGTTCAGGTCAGAATATTGCAGTTGCGTTATTATACCCCCAGAATAGACATGCTCCCAGTGAAGCCCTGCATCCAGCGTCTTATAAATACCCGTATTTGTGCCAATCATAAACTCATCTGCATTAAAAGGGTTTGTAACCATGTCCCTTATTATTAGAAGTTCCGCAATATTTAAACCATTTATACGGGCCTGCCACGAAACACCCTGGTTGGTACTAATGTAAAATTTATCACGCTGGGTAAGGTAAAGTACATTTGAATCCGTCTCAGACACCTGAATACCTGTAACTACACCATTACTCAGACCGTCTATCCATTCACCAGGAGTTTCAATATTAGTGGCCGTTATGTTTTGAGGATTCGTAAGGTCATATTTTACTAATACGCTTGAGTCTCCTGTGCGGAAACTCATATAAAATATATTGCTGTTTTGAGGATCAGAACAGACAGCCTGAGCATCCGTAGCCATTATTGGAGGTAATGCAATATATGTAGCACCATAATCATCGCTAAGATAAAGGTCAGTAGAAAAATCTTCGCGGGCAACAAAGCGATAAACTCTCGAAGGGATTGATGGTTCAGTAAACAGGTAGTTTCTGTTGGGGTTATAGCTAAACGCATTTTCTGTGTCTGCAGCAGTAAATGTGTTTGTCGCGATATTCTTCTTTACCACCCCACCCTGTGCACCATAGTATATATAGTCGTTTTGCTCATTTTTAGCAGCTGCAATCGAAACTGTAAGGTAGTAAGGCACATACAACTGTGATAATGTGATTCCGTAATCTGTGGATATCTGAGGATAATAATCAGTAGTTATAGCTAAGCTCCCTGCTACGAAAGGATTATAGGAAACATTTAAGCCTGAGTAGTACCCATTTGCGTCACTATTTAGATATACGGTATTAGTCCAGGTTGCCCCATTGTCAGAAGATACCCCTACAACATCCTCTTCCAGCACAATAATGTTATCCGGGTTGGATGGGTCAAAAGCAATTTTGTAAATGTTATTAAAACCATCTATTGTATGCCAGTCATTAGGAATAATTGACCATGTCTCACCTCCGTCCAGCGAACGGTAAATATTTTCAGGATGCATCAGACCGCTTATGTCCGTACCCATCAATATATCATTAGAATCAAGGGGATTAAATGCTATAGGTCCCAGAAGGATGCCCGGGAGTTTTTCTTCCCAAGTAGTGCCCGAATCTGTTGAAATTAGCAGCCCACCGTCAATTTGCTCAGGGCCAAAATCTCGTGCGAGAAAAATTTTCTCCGGATTTCCAGGCTCAAAAACCAAATTATTAATATGTACATCATCAAACCCCTGGCTGGTATATATTAAATTCCAGTCAGCTCCATAATTTGCGCTGCTAAATATTTTCGTCCTAGGGACCTGATCGAGATCTCCTTCGCTAAAGTAGCTATGGAGTATAACATGCTCTCCTGATGGATCGGAAAAATCAAAGTTTAATATTGTGGGATTATCTTCAGGATTAGGAATTTCGTAATGCCTGATAAAGCTGAGGTTTTGAATATTAAAGACATATACCCCTGATGCAGATAAATCTACGGTCCTGTTGACAATAAAAGCGACAGTGGAATTATTTAAAATCCTAAAGTTGGTAATCTCTGCGTTTACATCGGGAAACGTGTATAAAATATTCCAGGACGCTCCATTATTTAATGAAACTAAAATGTGGTTACCGAAATTGGCCAGTGCGTAGAGCTTGTTAGGAGTTGTCAGGTCGTACGTTATGTCTTTAAGCCGCCCGTACTGGTTGCTTCCTTCTACAGTGAATTGCGCCTGACCCGTTGCCATTGCAAAAATGCAGGCGGTGAGTACTAATAATTTTTTCATACATATAATTTTTGTCAAATTTCAGGAATATACAGAAGGATAAGACATAAAAACGCCCTAAATATAGTGACATCCACTGGTAAAAATCGTGATTATTTTAAATTAAATACTTGATATATAATAATATATAGATATATCGTCTTCTAACGCAAGCTTTTCAACTATTCGTTCCTTGCGCTTTCTGAGGGCTTCAAGAGAAATGTTTAAAATAGTCGCAATCTCCTTTGCTGTAAGGTTCATATAAATATAGGAGAGATACCTGACTTCATTGGAATTTAGGTTCGGATGCTTTTCGGTAAGCTTCCTGATGAAACTTTGATTGACCTGCTGAAAATGCATTGAAAAATTGTCCCAGTGGTCATCTACTGAAATGTGCTGTTTGAGGACACGTATAGTATTGAGAATCTGCCTCTTCCCTTTAAGCTCCGAAATTTTCCCAAACGATTTAAGTATTTCCTGGAGGAGGTGGTCGCGCTCAGAAATATAGAGTGCTTTAGAGAACATTTTCTGATGCTGCAGCTCAATTTCCTTTTCTAAAAATTGCTGTTGCAACACCGCTGTCTTCTCTCTCTCCTCAGCCAGAAGCTGCTCGTCTTTTAACTGACAAACCAAAAGTTCCGCTATTTCCCTCTGACTTTCAACCTGCTTCTTCCTATAATTAATCCTGTTTATCCTGTTCTTTAAAAATAAAAATGCTGTAGTTACGAACAGGGCTACCACTATAATAATACCTGCAAAAATCAGGCGCTGCTTACTGATCTGCCTATTTTTATCAGAGAGGGCAACACGATATTCAGCAAGCTTTAATTTGGCGGCGCTGGAAGCAAATAAGCGGCCGTTATTGATTTCATTGCCACGGACAACAGTGGCTACAACCGAATCACTAAAACGTAATGCATCACGGTAATTTCCGTCCTGGTCATGGCTTTTTGATAACAGTTCAAAAATCACTTTAGCCTTTTCAATATCCGGATGTAACGCACTTGCCTTTTGGAGCCACTCAATCGCTTCCTTCGGCTTTTGTTGCGCAAGATATGATTGCGCTATGATTATATGCAGCTGTATACTATTATCATGGTTACGGGAATCACCCTGTGACAACAATTCAGTAGCTTTTGCCCGCGCCCGTTCGCTCCGGCTGCTAATAAGATCATTTTTAGCAAGCGCAATATGGGCAAGAAAGAGCTGCTCTTTATCTTTTTGGAGTAATGGAAGGGCTTGCTTCAGATAAAACAAAGCGAGGCCCGGATTTCTTTTTTGATTGTACAGGCTTCCCAGATTTACGGCATAATAACCTTTTTTTCTAAAAATTTTTAATCTCTCCGCAAGCTTGTATGACTTAAGAAAGTACTGTTCCGATTTCTTTAGCTCACCTTGTTTACTATAAAGTATACCGATGTTATTTAAAACTATCATTTCCTTGCTCTCATCCAGATGCTTAACTGCGATGCTATAGGCATCCAGATAGTTATCCAGCGCTTCACCGTAATCAAGCATTAGGTAATAATTACCTCCGATATTATTCATTGCTGAAAATAATTGCGGATACCAATTATTCTGCTGTGCCTGCTCTTTTACTTTATACAAAAGTTTTAAGGAAATAACATGTTCCTTCTTTCCCATCGCATTAATTGCGGCCTGGATAAGCAAATCGCATTCCTTCTCACTCTTTACAGCTGCAGGTGCTGAGATCAGGCAAAAAATTACTACCAGAAAACTGATTTGCCTGATCAACCCTTTCATTACACTATTCCTTCTGCAAAAAATCATTTCTATAAGTATTCTGTCTGATTAAATACGACTCAGGTTATTTTACTGTCTAAACAGTCCGTTTTAGCGGCCTTCTTAATCATTCATTCGTTATTTGGGTTCAACTAAAGAATCCAAAATATTCAGTTCTGTTATTTTGCCTGTTGCATTGAGCAATAGGGTTCCTTTAATATCCTCTTGCTCTACCTTATAGGAAATAGTATGCCTGATGCCATTTGCTTCTTTGGTTTCACTAAGAATTTTATAGGAAGTGATAGCTCCTAATTGTTGGAGTATCTGTGGAAGCGCCATTTTTTCAGCCCCTTTTGGTATACCGGTAATAGTAAAACCCTCTGCGAGGTAGGGTGATAATGCATCGACTTTTTTCTGAATGCTGGCTGTTTGAATCGCCTTTACCTGCACCTCGTATTTACTCTTGGTTTGTGCTGAAACAGCGATAGTGCTTATCACGGCTAACATTAGTATGATATATTTTTTATAATGATCTTTTAATTTAATAAAAAGTACACCATTGCTATATGGTAATTGCAATGGTGCTTAGTCAATATTCTGCTACAGTTTATTTAGCCACTGGCTGGCGAAATCCGCTTCATCCCTCCAAGACGGAAGGCCAAGTACGTAATGGTTCTTTCCTGCGAATTCTTTATAGTCCGTGATTGAATTGCTGTTTTTGTACTTTTTGTAATTCGTATAGTTCAGTGACGCCGGCATAATATGGTCGGTGCTACCTGATATAAATAACAAAGGTGGATGCGGCTTTTTAAAATTGATTTTTCCTGAGCTTCCCAGCGGCCCCCTCATCACCCTTCTTGATTCCGGGATGGTAATTTCTTTGTAGGAGCTTTTTTGGTCTTCCAATGACATTCCATTGGTGAAGGCGTATTGCCATTCGGAAAAGCTCATCAGGTGTGTCTTCTTAAGTGAACTAAATAGCCCAAGGGGTTTCCATAACGACTTGATAAATGAAAACTCGAGAGTTGTTACACCAGCCGGTGGTACGGAGTGGATCGCGATACCTGCCGCGCCCAGGTTTCTTTGCAGCAGCAGCTGTACAGTCAATCCTCCAAGGGAATGCCCTATAAGGATGGGTTTTTCATCCAGTTTCAGAATGATATTGGCATAGTACTCTACCACATCGCTATAGTGCAGGTCTGCAAGTGCCCTGTCATTGGGCTGCCTGTCACGTAATTCCTGGGGAATTGCATTTTTGAAGGGCCATGGCTCATTAATGACTTTATAGCCTAGTTCTTCAAAATAAGTGACCCAGTTTTTCCAGCCTAAATGGCTTACGAAAGCGCCTGTTATTAATACGATCGTCTTAGTTTTTATAGTATTCATGATGGGTTGGTGTTATTGTTTGGTTATATATATATTGTCTGCAAGGTTGTACTCAAAATCATGTGTCTGAAGCCCACTTTCAAAAAGTGACTGTATCCTGGCTTGTGTCTCAGGATAACCCAATGCCTCAAAAAATTTGCGTTCAGTACTTGCGAGTTCCTCTACAACAGGAAGGCCTACTCGTTCGTTGACGATGGTTTTAGCCTGTGCCAGTGGTTTGGCATCAAAGCTTGCAATCCTACTGGCCAGATTTTCAACAAAGCCGTCAAGTTCAGCGTCCGGTACCGAGCGGTTTACCCAACCGTATCGCTCAGCTATATCTGCATTGTAATCCTGTCCGCTAAGGATTACTTCCAGTGCCCTGGCCCTTCCAATTAATTTCGGAAGCCTTTCAATTCCGCCACCGCCCGGGAAAGCACCGCAACCTATTTCTATCTGCGCCAGAAGCGCTTTCTCTGTGCTTGCGAAACGCATGTCCATGGCTAGTACGAATTCACTTCCAACGCCCCTTGCCCTGCCACGTATTTTAGCAATAGTAGTAAAGGGGGCACGCTCCAGACGTAGTGCTACATCCGGCCATGCCAGTAATCCGGTTGCTGGCATCGGTTCAAGGTTCAGGAGTTCCAGATGGGCAATATCCAGATGGGGCATAAAAAAGTCAGGGTTCGCACTTTCAAAAACGACAATCTTTACTTCGGTGTCCTGTTCCAATTGTGCGGTAAGGGCCTGCAGGTCGTCAAGCATCTGCTGGTCCATCAGGTTTAAGGGAGGGTTATCGATAATTACATTAACATAGCCCGGAAATGGTTTTGATATTTTTAGCGTTTTCATAGTTCTGGTTGATTTATTAGATGGTGCCGGATAAACCGGCACCAACATAGTTTAATTATTTTTTAATGATCTGGATAAAGTTGTGGATATAGCCTGCGATAAGGTCAGGATATTGCTGCTGCGGCCCGTGGCCGACCTGTGGGATTACGATCAGTTGGGTTGTAGGCAGTTTTTGGTTTAGCTCAAACCAGTTTTCAGGGGCAAAACATACCTCGTGCTGTGCTGATATAACCAAAACGGGAACGTCTGTCTCCTGCAGTTTCTGGCGGATATTATACGGGTCGTTGGTAAAGTCTTCGAATGCCGCGCCGTAAGAGCCCCATAATTCCGGTGCTACCCTTGGATCTTTGTCAACACGCTGTGCTATCCTGTTGTGGCTGTCCACCGCAGCTTTGCGGCTTATCTCAGATGACGGGTCAAAGAACAGGATAGTCTCGTCCTCTACCGTATAATCAGGCTTGTAGGCAGTATCAATAAATATCTGCTCAAGGGGATGTTGTACTTCTCCCGCAGGCTTAGTTCCCAATAGGATAAGCTGGTTGATTCTTTCCGGAATTTCTACGGCTACCAACTGTGCTACGAAGCCGCCAAGTGACCAGCCACCAACAATAAATTTGTCGATACCCAATGCATCAGCCAGGTCAATAGCATCCTTTGCAAAACCTTTAAGATCCGTGTTAAGTGGACCCGTTGATGAGGCTAAGCCGCTGTAGTTAAACGTTATTACCCTATAATCCTTGGCAAGGGCATCAAGGAAAGCCGGGTCCCAGTCATCAAGGTTGGCACGGAAGCGGTTGTTCAGTATAATCGCTTCTCCCTGCCCTATAGAACGGTATGCGATTTTTCTGCCGTTGCTTTCTGCGAATTGTGTCGTAACAGTCACAGCTGTTTCGTTGGTGTTGCCACTTATTACTGATAATATGATGGCGTCTTTGATTTTTGTTTTCATGATATTTTATGTAATTAATTGTATTTAAAAATTTAGTTGCTTTGGTTCATTGCTGCCAGTGCTTCTGCCGGAGAGGAAAGGGACAGTTTATAGAAGTCTGCGGTCTGGCCTACATGCTTTTCATACTCATTCGCCGCCAGGGCCTCCTTCAGGTCACTGGCAACCTGCGCGGGGCTGATCCCGTTACTGCCACCGATCTCTGCTGAAAAATCCGTATCTACCAATGGAGGCATCACCTCAAACACTTTTACATTAGATGTCTTTTCAAGGCTGACGCGCAACACCTGGGAATAGGAATGCAGTGCTGCCTTACTAACCGAGTATGTTGGTAATACCCAGCCCGGAGCGAATGCCGCTATCGAAGAAACGTTGACAAATGCTGCTTCTTCCTGTTTTTTGAGTTGCGGAAGCAAAAGTTCGGTAAGCCTTACAATAGACAGGTAATTGGTCTGGATTTCCTCTCCCGCCCTTTGGTGGGCATTAGCATCCTCATCGCTTAATTTGTAATAATGGGCAAGGCCTGCATTATTGATTACGATATTAAGCTCAGGGAATTCAGCGGCCAGTTTGCCTACTAAACTGTCTACATCAGCCTGGTTATTGATGTCAGCAACTATTGGGGTAACATTGTCCAGGGCAGCAGCTGCCCTGTTCAGCCTCTCAGCGCTTCGTCCGGTTATGATAACCTTGTTATCTTTAGACAGCAGTTTCGCAAATTCGAATCCTATTCCTGAGCCACCGCCGGTAATAAGGATAGTGTTGTTTGAAGTTTTCATATGTATTATTATTTTTTATTAAATGTTTAATGATCCTTGGCCTGACGATATCAGGTATGCTTCTTTTAATGCTTCTGAATAGGTTGGGTGCGCATAGGAAATGCGGAACATGTCCTCGTCTGTCACTTCGTACTCCATAGCGATCACACCCTGAGCAATTAGATCCGCCGCTCTTGGCCCGATAACATGTACCCCTAGTATTTCGCCGTATTTTGGTTCGGTAAGGACTTTGACAAAGCCATCTTTTTCCATGGCTGCCCTCGCCCTTGCACTGGCAGAGAAAGGGAATTTGCCCACTTTATACTCAATATTCTGTTTTTTAAGTTCTTCTTCGGTATAACCTACCGAGGCTACTTCCGGCCAGGTATAGACTACGCCCGGTATTAGTTTGTAATTTATGTGGGGTTTTTGGCCATTAATGCGCTCTGCAACAAATACACCTTCTTCTTCCGCTTTATGGGCAAGCATCGGGCCCGCGATCACATCCCCTATAGCGTAGATGTTTTCCTCTGATGTTTTAAGGGATTCATCCGTGGTAATCCTGCCCTTACTATCAAGCTGGATTTTCGTATTGTCCAGTCCAAGCCCATCTGTATAAGGTCTCCTTCCCACTGCGACAAGGCAATAATCTGTAGTTAGCTCCTGCTGCTGGTCGGCAGCGTCAAGGAATTTCACTGTTGTACTACCGCCGTTGTTTACCGCCGACTGTACTTTATGGCTTAGCAAAACTTTGATACCGCTTTTTGTAAACAGTTTTTTCAGTTCCTTGCCTAAGTCCCTGTCCATTGTCGGTATCAGGCTGTCGGCGTATTCAATGATGGTCACTTCCACACCAATCCTGGCATATATTGATGCCATCTCAACACCGATGACACCGCCGCCGATGATAGCTATGCTTTTAGGTTTTTCAGGCAGTGATAAGGCTTCAGTTGATGTTATAATCCTGGCCTTGTCAATGACTACTCCCGGGATAGTGGCAGGTTTTGAGCCTGTCGCTATTATAAAATAAGTACTCGATACGTTGGTTTCAGTGCCATCTGTCGCAGTGACCTTAATTTGTGTGTTGCTAAGAAAAGAAGCTGTGCCTGTGATCACCTCAATCTTATTCTTGTTCATCAGGTAATTCAATCCTGAGATGTTTTGCTTCACCACATCGCCCTTACGGTTGATAAGCTGTTCAAAATCAAGGCTCAGTTCACCTACCTTAATACCATGGGTTTCAAATTTCGTTTTTGCTGTGTGGTAGTGTTCCGTACTGTCAAGCAATGCTTTTGTAGGTATACACCCTACATTGGTGCAGGTGCCCCCAAGTGTTGAATACTTTTCAACCAGTGCTACTTTGTATCCTAATTGTGATGCCCTGATGGCGGCAACATAACCGCCCGGCCCTGACCCTATTACTACAATTTCAAATGTTGTTTCCATGAGGTTAAACTTTTAATTATATATTTTTATACTTTTATAACTGTTACTTTTCGTACTGGGAATCAGCGGTCTGTCGCTTCCTTCTTTTGTACACTACAAAGTTACCGTGATACGGCAGGGGCGTCTGTTATCCTTTACTATGTTGTGTTATTTACTGTTAAATCGGGACATTAAAATACGTGCCAATAACCCGTCAGGCAAAGCACGCCAAGTTCTATGCCTCCCTCACAACACGCTGTATAACAAATAATTATGATTTAACTAAAAGTCCTGGCATCGTTATATCGCTAATCCTTTCTTATTCGCCTCTAAATACAAAGGCAAAAAAAAGACAGGCGAAGCAGCCTGTCTTTTTTATATCATATACGGTTATGTTATTGCCTGTTGACCCATTCCAGGATGTAGTCAGCATCTTCCTTCCAGTTGGCTTGCGACATAGCAAGGTGGTTGCGGCCTTCAAATTCCTTATAATCTGTTACCGATCCTGCCGGCTGGTGCTTTTTATACCTTTTGTAGGTTTTCTCATTTAGTGATGCCGGCATGATATGGTCTTCTGAACCGGATATGAACAGTAGTGGCGCATGGGCTTTACTGAAATCTACGGTAGCAGGTTTCTTTAAGGCATCCCACATCAGTTTTCTTGATTCCGGGATAACCAGCTTGTCATAGTAAGCCTGCTGCTCGCTGACCGGCATTCCGTTGGTAAAGGCATATTGCCATTGTGAGAACGACATCAGGAAGGTCTTGTCGCTTGAGCGGAAAAGTCCAAGGGGTGACCAAAGAGAGCGCACAAATGAAAATTTAGTAGTGATCACACCTTTAGGCGGTACCGAATGGTAAGCGATTCCTGCCGACGCTTTATCCTGCTGTACCAGCAGCTGCACGATAAGGCCACCGAAAGAATGCCCCACAAGTATTGGTTTCTCGCCAAGGGAATCGATTATCCTTGCATGATAATCCACTACTTCCTGTAATGACAATTGTGCAAGTTCACTGTTAGGCTGTTCTTTTCTAAGGGAGTCAGCAGCGCCTTCTTTATGCGGCCATGCAGGCACTATAACTTTATAGCCTTTACTGATGTAGTAGGCTTTCCACTCATCCCAACCACTGTTACTTACAAAAGCGCCGGAAATAAGCATGATTGTTTTCGTTTTCGACGGATTGTCAATGTTGTCTTTTGTCATTTGGGCAAGGGCCGGGAATTGCGTAAGCAGTAATGCAAGGGTTAAAAATGAAACGTTAAGGAACCTTTTTAAGTTCTGAGGTAAAAATTTTGTCTTCATAATAAATAAATTTAATTGCTTTAAGATTATGAGACAAAATTAGGCCGATACAGGGCGCCCTACTGTTACGGGATGCTATGTAGTGTTACTTACTGTTAAACCTGTTGGTGCTCTTTTTAAAAAGTGTCAGAGCTTATAAAATCTGAATCAACAGTGAATACGCCGGATTTACCGGGTTTTATACTGGTATACAAACCGTAACTCAATTGTGGTTCCATTTTCACCTGATATTGTATATTCCGCCTCAAGGTCACCGCTAAGCCCGTGGATAAGCTTCATGCCTAAAGAATTCGCTTTGGAAATATCAAAACCGGCAGGTAGCCCTACCCCGTCATCAGCGATCCTCAAAACAAAATAGTCACCATGCAAGTGTTCAAGGGTGATTATTATTTTTCCCTTACCGGTATCGGGAAAAGCATACTTTATAGCATTGGTTACCGCTTCATTCAGTATCAGCCCGATCGGCACAGCCTGGGAAACGTCCATAACAACGGATTCCACCTGAAGTTCAAAGATGATCCTGAATTCAGTATCAAAGCTGTCTATTAGATATTCCACAAGTTCTAAAATATATTCGCGCATATCAATAGCGGCAAGGTTGTCTGTCTTATATAATTTCTGGTGGATCAGGGACATGGAATACATCCTGTGCTGGCTGTCTTTTATCGCAGTTACAGCGGCAGCATCGCTAAGGTAGGACGACTGGGTATTGAGCAGGCTCATCACAATCTGCAGATTATTCTTGACACGGTGGTGTATCTCCCTCAGCAGCCATTCCTTCTCCACAACCAGCTTTTCCAGTGCCCTGTTTTTTTCTGTAGTTTCTTTTCTCCTTTTCTTATTAACGGAATACAACCTATAAATTAAGCCTATAAAGATTGCCAGAAGGACAATTGCGGCAAAACTTAAAAGTTGCACGGTCCTGGCCTTGTAGAGCCTTGATTCCTGCCTGTCGGACTTCTGTTTTAAAGCAAGGTTGTCCCTGTCTTTTTTTGCAACCTGGTATTGAACTTGGAGTTCTGCCAACTGTTTGTATTTTGTCTCATTGAATACACTGTCTTTATATAGTGCTGCAACCTGGTAGTTCTTTATCGCTGAAACATACTCTTTATTGACCGAATCTATTTTAAATGACATCCAATATATAAATTCTGCTTTTCTCTTATCCCCTGTAATTAGTGTGCTTTTCAAAAGCTTTATATAATGTTCACTCAGTTTATAATTCTTATAATGAAAATGGTACAGTATCGAAGCATGCATGGCTTGCGAAAAACTTTCCATGTCAATAGCTTTCTCCTTTTCTATTGTGGGAAGCAGCACCGCAAGCTGCCTGTAATATTTGTCCGCAGCACCATACTCCTTCTTTTTTAGGTAATGCTGGACAAACGTAGACAGGCACCTGCCCTGTACAGGAACTGAACCACTGAGATAGCTGCGTTCAAGTTCATGCAGGCATTGTATCGCTTCAATCGTATTATCATTCTCATCCAATGCATGATGTAGATGTAAACCAAGCCATAGTGTCGTATCAGTATCAATATATTTTTTAGAAATATGGTAGGCTTCTCTAAAATACTTTAGGGACATCGCCCGATTGCGTATATCCCTGTACGTCACACCCGCAAATTTATAGATGTCAATTACATAATAACTCTGGTCATTATATTTCTGCGCAAGGGCAATAGCCATTGTAATATATTCTAAAGCCTTGTCCTGCTCGGAGAGGTAACTATATGTGCCTGCCATGTAGGAATAGATGTATTGCAAATCCGTTTTACCTGCCTGTTTATACCAGTCGAGGGCGGCAGTATAAAATTTCAGCGATTCTGCGGCAGGACGCCGGTTATACAAGATACTTAGGCCTACATCTTCATTTGCCATCCCTAAAAGCAATTTATCGTTAATTGCTTTTGCAAGAATCAGATTCTCTTCAGTAAGCTTAATGATATTTTCAGGAACTTCAACATATCTGTAGACCAGAAATAACGCCCTGTTAGAATGAAAAATTCCCGTATTATCACTTATCTCCTTATATGCGAGAGCTGCTTTTTTTGCAAAGGCAATGCTCTCTTCATACCTGCTTTCATAATTATACGCCTTTGAATAGAGCAGGTACGTATCGGCAAGGTGTTTTTTTGAAGCCAATTGTTTTGACAAGCGCTCGCATTTTTGGGCATAGCTCTTTGCCGTGTCCATCGATTTTTGATATCCAGCCATATAGGATTGTTCAACATGGTAATCACCAAGTGCCAGGTAGGCCTTAATTTTTTGATTATCTGACTGGGCTTCGCGCAGGTTTCCCTGAAGCTGGTTATATAGCTTCTGATCATACTGGGCATTGATTTCACCAACAGTAAAAAATACCGTTAAAGTCAGAAGAAGGTAGATATTTTTCATAGGGCTGAATTATAGATAGATTCCGATGTGTTTGCTGAAAAGAGCTCGCTATTATATTTCGTTGTAAGTTAAGTAATTATGCAATATTCAGAATGGTCAAGGGGAGTTTTTGACAGGTAATTAATTGCAAAGTCCCATTTTGCACTGCAAAATGGGACTTTATCTGTTCAATTAAATTCTTTATTCTTTAATAAACTTCTGGTTTACACTAACCTCGCCGCTTATAATTGTGATGGTGTATAATCCCTGGCTGATTCCATCTAACTGTATAGTGCTTTCATTACCCGACTGCAATACTCCCGATTTTATCTTTTGTCCTAAAGTGTTATATACAGTATAAGCAGCACCCTGTAAGCTATTAGCTGATGTAACATTTAATATGTACTTTGCCGGGTTAGGATATATGGTAAAATTAGTACGTTGGTTACTTCCTAAGCCAAGTTCAGGTTCAAGGCAAGCCTGTGAATTTACCTGTGAGGAACGTAGCGCTGAATTTTCAATCACGGTATACATCCTGATTTTTTGGTCCTGCGTAAATACGTTCATGCAGGCCTGCGGCGTATAATCCATGTAGTTTTCGATCATATCCATACCGTCACTATCCGGGCAGCTGTCAACGGGTACGCAGGTTGTATTCTGGTGGGCAGTAGCAGGGGTATCATCGCAATAATCTGTGGCACTGCAATTGCCGTCACCCCATATGTGGCGAAGACCGAAAAAGTGGCCCACCTCATGGGTTAAGATCCTTCCTTTGTCATAGGGAGGATAAAATGTACCTTCCGGGTAAAGGTCTGCCGAACCAAAGAAATGGTAATCGACGGCTACCCCGTCAAACTCAGCCGGAATCCCTTCTTCATCAAAATCTTCCAAACCTTCCACACCCGAATCCGATGGAGGGAAGCCGTAACCTCCTACCCCTACAAGGTCGCCTCCAAAGCGGCATACATAAAGATTCAGGTATTTTGAAGTATCCCAGTTGTATACCGCTTTAAGGTCATCCTCTAAAGCATCGATACCCCAGGATTCCTGATCAATACTAATCCTGTCGATACCATTAGTCGATCCTCCGGAAGGATTGGTCTGTGCCATACAGAATTCTATTTCAACATCGGCGCCCACAGGATTTTCATTGTAGCCCGGAGTACCCGCCATACGCCTGTAGTCTTGGTTCAATACGGTAATCTGGGACATAATTTGTGCATCAGTTATATTCGCTCCCGTTCCCAGTTCTTCATTATTATGCACTACGTGCACCACCACAGGGATTGTAATGATCGAATTATTGTTCCTTGCCTCAAGCCTTTTTATTGTGGCAGCGACTTTAGCTGACACTTTTGCCTCAAATTTTTGAGAAGAGTACGCAGGGTACTTTTTTTTTATATAGGATTCGTAGGCAACCGTTGCGCATTGATGGGCAGCCATATTTTCAATATCCTTGCCGTAATTTATTGGCTTTGGAGCTGGCTTTTCCTGAGCGTGGACACTGTTAAATAAGGCAAGTAATATCATACCTTTTATTATAAGTGTAATATTTGTCTTCATTTTTTAATTTTTTAATTTTTTAATTTTTTTAATTAATAAAACATATTTGTAATTACCGTTAGTAAGAGCTTGCAACGGTTGCTTCAACATAATTGATACCAAACCTTAATTTATCTTTATTCTATCATAAAACTCTATATATCAATTGTTTAATTTATCACGTGTTTTCGGAAGCCTTTACGAAATATCACTGTACGCATCTTCAACCTTTAAATATCGCTGTAAATAAAAAATATCTTAAGACGGAAGACGGAAAGAATTGTGATTGGCAGAAACAAGTAGCAATAAATTAAGATCATTACGTTAGTGGTTAAAGAATCTGCGAAGGTTTATAAAACAAGCGTCCGCACCGTTCAAACATATCCTAACGCTTATACATATGCACCAAAAAAAGAAGTAAAAATCAAAATTTACAAAACAAAAAACAGAAGCAACTTTACAGCCACTTCTGTTTAAAATATTTACTATTATTGTTATTAATCCTGTACTGCTATTTCAGGAAGAGACATTAGTTTATCGCCTTAACATTATCATTCGGAATACGGTCTATCAAATAATTATACGGATCAATACCCGCCTGAAATGGTATTTCTGTGGTAGTAAAAGTAAACGTATTATTTTTCTTTGTTATTTTTACACGTTTATATTCCAACATCTTACCGATTTTTTCATCGCCCTCAGGTTCGGCAAAAATAGCTACATCTATATAATCAGCTATTGGCACCACTGTTTCCGTACCCATGGCATCAGCCCTAAATTTTTCCGATGTTGTCGTTAGCGTAGTCTCATAACCATGGGCAACTTTTTTAGAAGTTACCTTTAATGCCCGGTTGCTAAATATGGTAATATTCTCAAACATATCAGTTATAAGATATTGCATGTCGGCAGGTGTTACTTTTTTAAAAGCATCGACGGCAGCTACCGATGTAGGGTAGGGAGGGTTTTTATAACCATAACCGTTCAAAAGGGCTCTAAGCGCTTCGTTTACTTTATCCTCACCAATCATCTCTTTAAAGTAATACATAATAACGCTGGCCTTGTTATAGTGTATGTATTGCTGGCCCTGAGTTTTCATTAAAGGCTGTTCCCCTTCTGTTTCAGAACTTCTTCCAAAAAGATAGCTGTCCATTTCATACTCAAGGAACTTTTTCATTTTATCCTTGCCGTATTCTTTTTCCATAACCATAAGTGCAGAGTATTGGGCAAAACCCTCGCTCATCATTTCGCTGCCTTGCATGTAAGCACCGCAAAGTTGGTGCGCCCAATACTGGTGCGCCATTTCGTGTGCAGTAACATAAAACACCTGGTCTATATCATCTTTAGTAACATCTTTTTGGTCCAGAATAAAGCCAATACCTTCGCTAAAAGGCATCGTGCCCGGAAAAGCCTGTGCAAAACTCTGGTATCTTGGGAACTCAATTATCCTGCATTGCTTGTGCATGTAAGGACCAAAATTTGTTGTGTAATATTCTAACGAGCGCTGCATGCTGTTAAGCATATTAGGCACATTGTAGGCATGGTTTTTATCATAATATACTTCCAGGTCTACGCCTTTCCATTTTTTGCGGGCAACCACATATTTAGCCGACACAAACGAATAAAAGTTGAGCGATTTGTGGTCCAGCTTATAGGTAAAGTATTTCCTGCCATCCTTATCCCAAGATTTAATAAGAGATCCCGGCGCAATAGCGATCTGGTCTGGCGATGTGCTTATGGTAGTAGTAACATCTACCCAGTCAGAATCGTTACTCATGTAGCTATCCATCCTTGCCGTACCGTTATTGTTGTCAAGCTTGGGCATTACATCGCGCTGGGGCAGTTTACGTTTTTTACGGGTATTTTTATCCGATATTTCATAATTGCTGTTGTAGCCAAATGTAGGCATCAAATCCATATTATTAAAAAACGTTCCGTTTTGTGTAAGTTGCGTAAAGCTTACCTCATTTTCAAACCCTTGTGTCAGTGCTGAAAGATCGACCGTTATTTTAATCGAATCGTTAGCGGCAAGAGGTGTTTGCAATGTATATTTTCTGTAATACAACTTCTTGTCACTAAAGCTGAGTTTAGCACCCGGAATGTTTATTCTAATACTATCTGTAAGAAACGGCATGGTAAAATGCAGCTCTTTTACAGGCACACCTGATAAATTTTTGGCCCAGCACTCTATATGTGCAGTAAGGCTGCGGTCTTCGGGAACCAGATCTATGGCATAGTCAAACTTATAAAAACGCGGCTTGGCCATTTTTTCATATTTCTTGAACTTCGTTTCATAATCAACCTGCATATCTTCGGTTTCCTTTGCCGTTTTGTAGGTATTAAGCAACTTGGTATTATAATAGACAAAACCTGCACAGGCTACGAAGGCAACAACACTGACGATAATGGCTATGCTGTTATTTTTAAACCTTCTTTTAGCTGAGGTAAGGCGGTATTTAAACCCAGCCTCTTTACCCCGGATGTAAAAGGCAACGCATACAAAACAAAGGATTATACAGAACAGGAACCAGTATACATTAAACCAGAACGTACCCGGTAAAAAGGGGCCAAAGCCATTCATATCTGAGTATGTAATTCCCGGTACTGTACCAAAAGAAACCATATTAGTGCTCACTTTAAACACGCTCCATATAAAACTGTCTATGATTATAAAGGCTACAAAGCCTAAATAACCCACATAACGGTTGTTTATAATATAATGTAAAAACAGCGATAGTACTACCAGATAGGCAAAATGTAGCAGCCTGATAATAAGGAGCCACTCCAGGTAAAGGCCAATTTCGTAGCGGGTGTAGCCGTAAAATGTTTGTGCTACAATACCAACTACAATAGTACAAAGGTGCACTATGGCTATTGCCACAATTACAGCAATAGCTTTTGATGCAAAAAGCACCCCTGTTTTTATAGGGGTAGAATCTTCAATTTCGTTAAGCTTTGCATCGCGCTCTTTCCATACTAAAACGCCGGTATAAAAGGTAATGAATCCAAGCATAAACAAATCGAATGAATTGTTTATGACACCTATTACAGAATAGGTTACAGGAAATTGCGATGTACCATAGCCACCTGTAAAACTGGTTAGGCTGGTTATAAGCAGTATCATGCCAATACCTGTAATAATAATAAACACAGGGTTTTTTACAATGGCTTTGGTTTCAAACCTTAAAAGGTTTATAAATGTGCTGAATGAGAAAACATTGGCTTTTGTAGGCGTAAAAATTTTATCAGTAATCGCCGGCGATAGAACGGCGGCTTTTTCGGCTTTTTGTTTTTTTACTTTTTCTTTTCTAACGCTAAACGAAAATCGCCAGTACACAACCCACAGCATTACTAAGCTTAATCCCAGCCATACAAGGCGGTTAATAAGCAAATTGCCCTCTAAGCCCACACTTAAGGTGTTTTTTTCTATAACGGTCATGTACTTGGTCATGATCTCCAACGACCTGTTACCAAACGGGTCTATAAGGCTTGCTATCCATTCTTTTTTAATATCGCCAGCAAAACCCTGTGAGGCAAAATAAAATACAATAAGCAGCATGGTGCTTATAAATGATACAATACTGCTCCTGAAAATGATTGCCAGAGAATATATCAAAGCGCCTGCCACAATAATATTGGGCAGTGCAAAAACAAAGATCCCGTTTATATGGCCGGACCACACTATGCTGCCATACCTGTCGGCGGCGTTCATGCCAAAATCTTCAGGAAATAATGCTGTTAAATATGGTGCTACTAGTACCCCTAACGATATACCCAGCATAGGGATCAACGTTATAATGATGACGCCTATAAATTTACCAAAAAAGTAATGGCTCTTTTTTATGGGCGACGAAAATATAAACTGGTACATATTATACTGAAAATCACGGATGGCAGTAGCGTTTATAAATGCCGTTACCGTTAGCAGCAGGATAATAGAAAAAATGGCATAAAATATCTCGACTACATAAGGCGCATTTTTGTGTACACTGCCCACTGTACCGCCCACAGTTACCCCCTCGAAGGCAACCATACAAAACGAAAAGATAGTAACAATTGCAAGAAATATCCAAACCATTGGTTTTTTTATCCAATAATTTAATTCATGCTGTATAAATTTCCACATAGCTATAAATTATTAGAGGGTTAAATTAACTCGTTAAGTTTGGCAAAAAATACATCTTCCAGGTTTTCTTCGGCTTTTGTAAAACCTTCCTGCGGGTCGGTTTCAGAAAATATATGAATTAGCGGCTGCCCACCCACAAGCTTACTCGAAATAAGCTTATACCTGTCCTGATACGCCGAAAGTTCTGTTTTTGGTACGCGTTGTTCCCATATTTTACCTTTAACTTCTACAAGAGCATCATCTGTAGTACCCGTAAAAAGTACCTGCCCTTTGTTCATTACAGCCATGTTATTGCACAGCTCGCGCACATCCTGTACTATGTGTGTAGAAAGTATTACAATAATGTTCTCCCCTATTTCGCTAAGAATGTTATAAAAACGATTACGCTCCCCCGGGTCAAGGCCTGCGGTGGGTTCATCTACAATTACCAGTTTAGGATTACCTATCAGCGATTGCGCAATGCCAAAACGCTGGCGCATACCGCCGCTATAACTTGCCACGGCTTTTTTACGCATATCCCAAAGGTTCACTTTAACAAGCAGCTGCTCTACCATCTCTTTCCTTTCGGCTTTGGATGCAAACCCTTTTAGCAATGCCAAATGGTCCAGCAGGTCTACTGCTGATGTGCGTGGGTATACGCCAAATTCCTGCGGGAGGTAGCCCAGCACTTTGCGAAGACCGTCTTTATCGTTTAAAACATCAATATCGCCCAGGGTAATACTGCCGCTATCGGCATCCTGAAGGGTTGCGAGTGTACGCATTAGCGATGACTTACCGGCACCGTTAGGGCCCAAAAGCCCGAACATACCTTTACTTATGGTTAAGGAAACGTTGTTTAGCGCATGCACGCCATTGCTGTATTGCTTGTCGAGGTTTTTAATTACTAACTCCATAATTATTATTATCTTTTAAATAATGTCATAAAATAAATTTCAACTTTTTACACGTGATGTGGCAATTAACTTGACGAATTACACTTCATCTTACAAGCGCATTTTTTTTAATGCCAATGAAGCATGTAGTAGTAAATATCCTTATTTTCTGCCACATAGTGCTACTAAATAACATTGGATTTAGACCATATGTCATTTGTTATTAAATAATTACAGGTATAAATAGTACGCCAATACAAATTACTTGTAATTCTTAATTGCTTCTACAGGGGCAAGAACATTATATTCTTTCCAAACTTCAGAATCATATCTACTTAAATAATCGATATTATAATTTTCCTTTTCTATAACGTTTTTAAATTCACCAGAGGTTATTTTCTTTTCATCAATAATGAAAAGCTCATCAGTGGTATAGGTATCCATCTCCATTAAAAAGTCAATTTTTAACATTCGGGTTTCCTCTTTTTTATCCAATTTATTTTTAGTGAACTTTAATGGACGATCAATGTAAGTGTAGGTTCCTTTTTGTCTCTTTACAAAATTTACAGAATACTTATTTTCGGCATTTTTAGTGAAAATTGCCTCAACTTTTGTACGATCCTCCATTGTTTCAATACCTATTAAAAATTTCAGGTTTACCTTTTTTTCGATTTGTCCATCCATTAAATTATATTCCAGTTTTACAATAGCATAGTCGGATGCATTGACATAAAATTTTCCGTAATAATGAGCAGCGCTTTTTTGAGGTTGGAAACCTATTATATAAATCATCTCGCCTTTGTAGGTTGCATAACCATCAAAACTATACTTATAAAATTTATCTCTGGTAAAAAAGTCAAGATCCTTATTAGTATAGAATTTGTTCAAAGAATTTGTTAAATAGGAAAGATTTGTTTTTAAAGGAGCTGTATTTTCATCAGTGATGACATCTTTTTCAGGACTATCAATTTTTAAGGAATCGTCGATAGAAAATAAACCTGACTTTACCTTATAAGTGGCGTCCGGCTCCAAATGCCTTTTTACAACATTCAGTAGTTTATTACTAGCCTGATCTCCTGATATATCGTTTGCCTTATTCTTAAGTTCAATAGCTTTTACTACGGATAGCTTTGTCTCATTTTTTTCAGCATATAAAAAACCATAGGATTCCGAGTAATTCTGAGAGTGAAGATTTACATTTTTTTTTGTTATTTCATCGAGTTCTTTGTTAAGATCTTTTAAAGTAGACTTCTTTTCAAGTGATGATTTTACAAGTTGAAATTTATTCCTAATTAATTTATTTTCAATAGAAGTACGTAAAAAAAAAGTCTGCTTTACATCTTGGGCGCTATAATTTTTTGGAGCATTTTCTATTACCTTTCCCAAAATTTCTAACGGAGATAATTTTATATTGGTAACAAATACCTCATCTAATACACTTATCTGCTCCTTAAGAATATAGGTATTATTTTTTAAATCTGCTTTTGGGATTACTAAAGTTTCAAATCCTATACAGGAGAAGGTTACTTCATCCGCATCTGCTTTAGAGGGGCTAATCATAAATACCCCCTCTTCGTTACTTACGACGCCGTAGGTTGTACCAATTTGAATTGAAACATAAGGTATAGGCTTATTTTCTTCATTTGTTACTCTGGCAGTAACGGATTGTGCTGTAATGGTTAGGGTAAAAAGCAGATACAATAAAATAGTCCGGAGTATTTTTCTTTTCATAGGGTGATGTATTAATTATTTGTGTTGGTTGTACTGAAATTAGATTAAAAATTGATTATCAAATTTGGGAAGGCATATTACTATGTACCAATTTAGAAAACGAAAATAAACTTGATAAAAGTTTGAAGTTGCTTGCTTTAACCGTGCATTGTGAAAGCAGCACTGGCATTAGCAAAGTCCCTTTGCAATACGGTGGTTTTATTAGAATTCATTATAGGTGAGTGGCAGGACCACCGAAACATGAAATGTGACTGAAGCATAATCAAAACAGCATCCAAAATGATCAATATTTTACATTATACTTACTTATAAAATATTAAAAAAATAAACGCCTATATTTCAGTAGTTTAAAAATAAAAAAACTATTGTGGGATAGCGCAATACTGATATATAAAAATTTCGGATATAGCGTTCCAATTTAAAATTTGCTATATCTCGCTATTCTGTATTTGATTTTAGCGAAATATAACTGAATTTTTAATTCCAGGCTGGCACTCAAAATTACATATAAGACCGAAGGATTACGATTCTTGCTAATTGCCATCACGTTCTACGAGTAAGAATAATTGTGCCGGAATCAAATATTACGGTCTTTTCGCTCGGTTATGCAATTTAACACAGACAAAAATAGGAAAATCAACAATCACCAAAGCAGTGAGAAAGTACCAGAGCATTTTCACACGAGTGGCTACATACATAACCCTTCCAACCCAAATCTTGCCACGGAACATATACGATAAATGCTGTGCCGGCAATTTTCGACTAGTACCTTTAATTTTTTTAGTGGTTTAAAATCCGGCAGAGAGGCTTTGAGCAAAAAACGATGCTTTATGATAGCAAATAATGAATATAATAGCTACACTAAGCATTTCCTCCTATGCACGCATGCGTCAGTAGTGGGAAGATACCGCTTAGAACGCACCGCAAATTCTGACGAAGGAAGCTTATCGCGGGGCGGCGGGCTTTTAGCCCACCTTTATAGGCATTGACCTGAAATCCGCAAGGTTTAAAAAGAATCCCCTATAGGAGGTCATGCCATTACGGAAAAGATTCCACAGCAATGAACCGCCTAAATCGGCTAAGGCAGGGTTAATGAATAAATCCTGCTTTTCCAATGCTTCCGCCAATGAGCAGCTTGGCACATTACTATCGGACTGCGCCTCAAGCTGTTCCCTGAATTCAACGGTAACAGTAGGCAGGTAAGGTATTGTCCTGTATAATTTTGATTCAGGCTGCTTAATTGCCCCGATGGTGGATAGTATTACCTGCCCCGTTTTTTGGGCATTCCCCATATCCATCCAATACAATCCTCTATCCCTCTCAGAAAAAAAGCTACTACTGTTGTCCTGCAATGCTGCGGCAATATCAAGCCGTGCAGCAACCGTGTCAACACAGGTAATATAGATATTCGCCCTGCCCCTGTTAGGTAATTGCCCGAGCAGTTCCCTGCTGAATGGCTTTGTAACGGCTTTCCAGTTTGTGCCAAAAAAGCGGTTAATGCGGTTTACGAGTGATACTGACTTATATAAACCAACTTCGCTGTCGGCAAAAAGCTGCCTTCCTTTATTTGCCTGGGTCACGGTATCGGCATCATAGACCGTAACGTGTAATCCTGCATGCCCTAAGGTAACAAGACTGTAGTTTATTTTAGCCAATGCGGTCAGCGCATGGCTACCTGTGCCGCCAGCACCGATAAGGTTAACCGTTATCGGGTTAGTCGGGTTAATAAGGTAATTGTCTGCGTAATGCATGGAGGTTTGCGGTTTCATGATAAAAGTCTTTTAAGGTTCATTCCATTTTTTACCAGTACGGGTATGGGAAATTCCTCTCCCGACCTGATTAGACTCTGCCATAATTGTATAATGTTTCCCTGTACGGGGCTTTTCCCACCAACCAGGTGGCTGAAGTAGCTGTTGAAAAAATAGCTTTCCCAAAGCTGCATGAATTCCTGTAAGAGGCAGTCGGGCTGTACATCAACTGATACCGTCCCCATGCATACCCTGCCATCATCGTATATATTGAAAAGGGCGCACGGTACAGCGGGGTTTGCTCTTCAATTTCCTCTACCCCATCCAAAGCAAAAATATAGAGGTCTTTCTTTGAGGCTTTCCAAAGCAATGACGGTATTGCTGCGGTACCATTGGGTATGCCCAGTTTTTCCACAAAAAACAATGGAACTTCCATGGCTGGGGTATACCAGATTGCATACCCGTCATGGTCGGGATTGATGTACAACATGTTTTTAGGCAGCAGCCCCGAGGATTTCAGGAAATTGCGCCTGAGTTCATCAGAGGTATCCAGGGCGTTCGCCAGGGCGGAACTTTCCGAAAGGCTCAACTGGTGAGCATTAATGGGATACCCATTGGCGTCCATATCATAGCTTTCTACATAGGTACTCCCCTGTGCATCATTTTTTTGGAATACTACGAGAGCCTTTACAGGGGTGTACATCGAACCAAAGTTGTCGGTTATATTTTTCATGGCAGGTTATTTAAGAGGGAACATAAATCATTTATCAGGGGAAATATCCTGTATTCAAAATCAAGCCCCTGCGCATCGGGCGCGCTTTCTTTGTCAAAAAGTTGGGTCAGGGTAGGGATTTGCATTTCCCCACACTCGTTAAACTCGTCATTGACCATCTGTGCGATTTGGTCATACAGCGCGCCGTCCGTACGCGCCACAAAGGATATGTATTGCTCCGCTGTAATGCAATCCTCCCCTTCTTCAAATTCCTGATTTGCTGCATTTTTAAAAATGCTGCGCTCAGGGTAGTCCTGCATCAGGGCAAAGGTTCTTTTCGCAAGGCTCAGGCATTCGTATTCCATTGCCGTTTTGGGGGTATAGGTTGTGATGCGCCTTTGAAAATCCGTGAGGTGGCAGGGGTTGTATATTTTGCGGCGCACAACGTCCCCGTAATGCTTTGCCTCCCTCAATTCATTGAATGCAGTGTCGGTATACCTCTCGGCATACCCTTCCATATCTTCATCAAACCAACCTTCCATACATTCATAATTGTAATAGATAAAGCAATATTCATCCCTGTAAAAAGGAACACCTACGCTACGATACAGGTAGCAGCAAACAGACAGCAATAAGTCTGCGGTATACCTGTGTTTTCTGTCCTGCAAGAACGCGTACAGCGGTAACACAGGAATATAGTACAGCGTTGTGCCTGTGGCATATTGGCAAGAGGTCATAAGCTTCACGGTACCGTTGTCCTTTACAATCGACACTTCAATTTCCTGACCTGATGCGGTAAGCTGTTTTTCCACCTGATGGTGCGCATACAGGACGTTAAGGGGATACGGCTTATCTTCAATCCCTGTAACCTCAAACCCGTAGAGCCCTGTCAGGATTTCAAGGGACTTAAAGAACTGCTTTTCTGCCTGTCCCCTTTTGGGCACGTTGCCTGTGCTTTCATACAAGGGCAGGAATTGCTGCCTTAAAAAACCATCGGCAGGAGTTGCACCGGTACCGATGTTGCGCGCTCTTTCTTCACTTCCTGCGCGTCGGGCAGCCTGTCCATCCCCTTTGCGAATTCCCCTATTTTTTGGTATAGTCTGCATAGCTTTATATCATTAGGCAGTAGCGTACTGCGGTTCTCTTTTGTATTCATAACGTTATCCTTTTGTGCCGATTTGGGTAACAAAGGTATACTGCACTTCATCATTGCTGATTATTGGTCCCTGTATGTTGGCGGTTGTCAGGATGGGATAGGTCTGGGCATAGAAGTTCAGTACCGCCTCGGGGCTGAACGATGGCGATGGGTCAGCAAGCTGTATCACCTGCTCTTTTTCCTTAAAGGAAAACACCCTTTGGAGTTGTGTGGCTACTAACATGGTTTGCGGTTTTAAATGGTACTGAACAGGCCGTTATCAAATTGCGCGGATAGTGCTGCCTTACGGGCGCGTATGGCCTCGGCATGCTCAGGGAATTCCTGTGCGGAGGGTACTTTCATCCATGCATCCCTGAATTTACCCTGCGCTTCCAGTTCATCGGCTTTCTGCATGGCTGCTGCATATTTATCAGTCACTTCCGCTTTTGGCTTTTCCGCTTTACTGCTTTTGCTTTTTTCGCCCTGCGCCGCCTGTTTGGCTTTCTCCTGCTGTTTTTGGTACTGCGCCATGCTGCTCATGATTTCTACGGTGCTTCCCATTGCAGTTGTGATGTCTGTAAAGAAACAGTCGTCTATTTTTTCAGGGGGCGCACTAAATACCAGTGGTGGTATCACTTTGGCTGCCTTATCCCCGCATGCCGCGTCTTTATACAGCAGGGAAACCACAATATTTCCCGATGCTGCCTGTTTTACCGCCAGTACCCACTCCACATTGGGGGCAGGGTTGATAGCGGTCAGGTTTTTAAAAAAATTCGTTTCCATAATCCTATGTTTTATTATTAAAAATTGATGAGCAGGAACAGTCCTAAGCCTATAAGGGCGAACCCTATTCCTTTAAAAAGCCATTCCATAAAAAGTACAACTACGGCTTTTGCGTAGCTGCTGAATTCCTGCAACCCACCGATACCCCTGCGGTTGAACCGCCTTTTGCCGATGCAATATTGAATAGCTATCCCTAAAAAGAGGAACAGGTAACCCCAAAAAAGGGGTGGTATTTTAATGCTTAACGTTTCCATAATCTCAGTTTTTATATGCCAAAGAGCAATTCTACGGCGAGTGCAAATTTTCGGTTGTGAAGTTTCCTTGTGGGGGCATAGGTTATAAGGCAGTACCCTGTATAGACCCTTTTCAGCCCTGTGAAAAGCTGCTCGGCAAAGAGCTTGTCATTCCTATACATTGCCGCGCCGTGCTCCCTGATTACCTGCTGCGCCTCCTTAAGCAAGGCTTCCTGCAAGGCATCGTTCCTTATAGTAAACTCCCAACCTTTCAGCCGCTCGGGTACTTCCTGCTGTATTGCGGTAAGCATGCCGTCCATCGTATCTAAGAGGGCGGGTATCTCCTCGGGGAACCACCTGTGCAATATCCTTGCTTTGCCAATAAGGCTTGTATATTCTAAAGCTGCCATAACATCATTATATTAAGGGATGGGCAGGATTGTACCCACCCCCTGTTATTTAATTGTGCCACAATATATCCGCTCCACTTTTTGCAAAACCATTGCAGAGGTTAAAGGCGGTTTGCGTACGTTGTTGCCCTGTACCCCCGAGTAGCAGGGAGGCCAGTTTCGCTTCATCGTCTTTGTAGCTGCGTACATTTTGAAAGTAGCCCGTTACGCTGTTGTAAGCCCCGAACACCGTCCCCTTTGTGGTTTCCATCTGTTGGGTCGGGTCAGCCATAGCATATTCAAAGGCACTATCTACCATATTGGTAAAGCAGGTGGAAAGTTCCCCTTCGTTACCCTCACGCAGGTTTTTTAATGCAGTACCGTTGGGTGCAAGGGCAAGTTCTATCAGCCTTTTTACCTCATTATCTGAAATCCGTGTTTTCGCCCACCCGTTAAAGATGGCTTCCATCTGCACCGACAGGGTGTCGGATATCCCCATTACCTTATGCGCCACTTCCAAGCGTTCTTTGGCGTTAGCAGTATGGCGTATGCGCACGGTATTGGTCTTGTTGTTCAGGGCAGCATTTAAGGTATTGGCACATACAATGCGGATGGGCGTAAATGCAGCGGTAATGCTTCCCGTACCATCGTGTGCGGTGGTCAGGAACAGGTATTTTTCAATCACATCCTCCCTGCCCACACGGATGTAATCAGGCAATTTTGCGGTAATGAATACACGTTCCCCTTTTCCCAATGCCCCTGCGGTTTCATAGAGGATACCGTCGCCGCCCCCGACGATACTGTCAAAAAAGGAAAAGGCATCCCTGTTCTGTACGATGTGGTAGTCGCTGCCCACCTTATCTCCTAATATCGCTTCGTTATCGGTGCGGTAGGTGTAGAAGCTGCTTTTTGAGGTAATGCTCAACCCGCTTGGCAGGTTATGTACATTCGGGCGTTTATCTACTGTAAAGTCAAGCCCTGCGAATTTGATGGCCTCGTTGCTTGTCGGGTACTCCTGTATTATTTGCCCTAAGTTGTGCCACGGTTTTTCCTTTACGCTGAAAAAACTGTGCAGGCCTGTCTGCTCGTTATAATTTATATCGTGTGCCATGATTTCTATATTTTATGATTTGTAATTAAAATGGCAGGTCGTCGTGTTCCCCATTGTTATCCCCTGCCTCCTGCCCCCTGCCTGGGCTTTGCGCCTGTTGCCCCTGATTGTGCTGCTCATTGTATTTGGCATACGCAATCACGTTAAGGTTGTTGGTGTGAAAGGTCAAGCTGCCTTTAGCCTCCCCTTGCGCGTTATTATATACATTGACCCCTATGCGCCCCGACACCTGAACCACTGCCCCTTTACGCAGCACTTTTGCGGTGTTGGTATTGAGCCAGTAGGCACAATTGATATAGGTTGTTAGCTGTTTTACTTCGCTGCTGCCTTTTGGCTTGTAGCTGTCGTTTATGGCAATGCTGAAATTGACCACCTCACTGCCTGAGTTAAGTACATTAACTGCTGCGTCTTCTGTTACACGTCCTGTGATTTCCATGACTAAAAAATTTAAGTGTTATTACTTTTAAATTTTCTTTATCATCGTCTGAACCCTTAAAAAACACAAAAGTTTTTCAAAAGAAAAAACGAAAAAAAAGAAAGCCAGCTAAAACGGCGGGGGCAGCCGGAAGCCAAAAGGAAACGGAATAATTGGAGGGGACCCTTTGGGGAGGCAGCCGTTTATGCCGTAGTCTTTTGGATTCACCCGAGGATGCCCTTGCCATAACTTAGCTGCCTTTTTGATCGTTTCGCCTTGAAAAAAATTCATCGCAAAACTTCAAACGCAACACTATTACGTGTCGTTCAGGAAAGGCATTAACGCATCAGAGATTGAAAATGAAATCCTTTTCCAAAAGAAAAGATTGGCGTGGAAAGCCCGGCCGATGCCCCGAAAAATCGGCAAAAATGTAGTAGTGACGCAAGAAGAACTGTATCTGCCCTTAAAATGGTTTGTGATTAAAAAGGAACAGACTATCTTATAAAAAAATCGTACTTTTATTACTCCATACTTACTATAGTACCATGAGATTTATAGATACAAATGATTTAGAACTGTGGGCAAACTCTGTAGATTGCAAATACCATTTGCCGCACCTTATCAGAAAGCTAATTCTTGAAACTACTGATAACAGTACCATAAAAAATATGCATTTCCCTTATGGGGAAGATGTACAAACCGGTGGCTATGACGGAGAACTCACTACCGAGTCTGAGAATATGTTTGTACCCCTGGGAGAAAGTATATGGGAATTCGGCACAACAAATAATAAAAAAGGAAAAGCGGACGAAGACTACGAAAAAAGGAAGGCAGACCCTTTAGGAAAGATCCCTGACCAAACTACTTATATCAACGTAAATGCAAAAAGATACCGTGATAAAAATAAATGGGCGGCAGAAAAGAAAGAAGAGGGATTTTACAGGGATGTCAGGTACCTTGATGCCATTGATATTGAGCAATGGCTGGAGTTGGCCCCTGCAACAGAATTATGGCTTGCCGAGAAGTTAAAAAAACCAACCTCAGGAATCTATACAGCAGCAGCGTATTGGCAACAATGGAGCGAAAGCAAAACGCTGAAAATTGTCCCCGAACTATTGCTGGGGAAGAGCAGATCCCAGGAAATTGAAGCCGTTACATCATTTTTAACGAATGATAAGGGTGTCCTTTATATTAAATCGATAACTACGGATGAAGCCGAAGCTTTTCCGTTAGCTGTTATTAAACTATCAGACGGTGTAGCGGAAAGGAACATTGTAGTTATAGATAACCGGGAAGCATTTAACCGGTTTATCCAAACTGATAAGCCTTTACTTATACTTGCTAAATTTAAGCCGGAAGGCAATGATATCAGGGGTGCTGTACAAAAAGGCCATAAAATTTTACTTCCCTTAAGCCTTGCGGATGAAGTTACCGCTACCGAGAAAATCCAGTTACCTATAGTTGACGCAGAAACTTTTGAGCATGGATTAACACTGATGGGTATCGATCCGGAACAAACGCGTATATTAAGTAAAAGTTCCGGCAGGAACATTTCTGTCTTAAAGCGTTTATTAAAGTTCGATGAGGTTACAAAGCCCAAATATTTAGACCACATTACTATCCGGGAAATGATCCCTATGCTTTTAGTAAACCGCTTTTCAGAAGACCGCGGAGGCGATAGGGAAATCATAGAAATACTGAGTGGAAAAACCTACGCTGAATACGCACAATTCCTTAAAATCTTAGCGACGCTGGATGATTCCCCTGTTTATTATATAAATGGTGTCTGGAGATTGGTCTCACCAACGGACGCATGGTTGTTTTTCGCAAAATATTTAACCCGTGAAGACCTGGACGAATTTCAAAAGGTTTCGACTGTAGTACTTAGTGAGGTTTTATACAAATATACTTTTCCCTTGGAAGAACGAGGAAGTTATTACCAAACCCCGGAAAACAGGACTAAATACTCCACGAAAGTACGGGAAGGTTTATGTGAATCCCTTGTAGCCATATCCGTATTTGGGCAGGATTATGGCCTTGGCGCTGTTTCAAATGTTTCTCACTATATCGATGCTATTGTCCTGAACATCCTTTCCATGGATATTGTGGTCTGGCGGTCCTTATCGGGTAATTTAAAACTTTTAGCCGAGGCATCCCCGACTGCGTTTTTAAGTAGCCTGGAGCGAATTATTAACGACAGGTCCGTCACCGCTTTTTTTGAAGTCCAGGAAGGTTTACTTGACAAGTCCAATGACCTGGCTCCACTTTTGTGGTGCCTTGATATTATAGCATGGTTCCCTGAACACCTTATGAGGGTATCGATGGCTTTATGTGAGATCATTGCAATCTCGCCGGATAATTTTCCAACAGCCAATACCCCAATGAGCAACCTAAAGAGCATCTTCAGGACCTGGTATCCCCAGACCAATACCAATGCCGAAGACCGGAAGAGAATATTGGAAATCCTTATAAAGAAATATCCGGATACTTTGTACAGCCTCCTGTTCAGCCTGGTGGGAACCAAGCATGATACTGCCTTCCACACCCCAAGGCCAAAGTGGCGGTTGTTTTCAGAACTCAGGGAAATTATGGTAACTCAGGGTGAGGTGTATTACATGCGTGGCTTCTGCACCGATCATATTATTGAGATGTCCAAAGGCCGCGTCGACAGGATCCTATCCCTAATTGACCTGTTGGATGATATGGACTGGAACAGGATTGATACTGCCCTGAATGCAATTACCACAAGTATGAGTGCTGAAGAAAAGGACAGGAGCCCGGTATTTCATAAATTTAGAAAATTCATAGGAAATCACAGAAGCTATCCCGACGCGCACTGGTCGTTACCGGCAGAAATCCTTGATAAAATAGAGGTAGCGGCAAATAGCTTTAAGACCGATGGCGATATACTGGAGGACCGTTATTTATTTGAGGGAGGCCACCCTGAGTTCATTGAAGGCCGAAAGGGCCGCGATTACAAAAAACATGGAGAAGAACTATTGTCACGAAGGCTAACATTTGTTGAGGCTATTGTCAAGCAATATGGAATAGCAAAAATTTTTGAACTGGCAGCCAGCGTCGAACACCCCTATGTGTATGGACATATACTTGCCCTCTCTGATACGATAAGCCCGCAAGATACGATGTCCATTTACAGGCTCATTGAATCTGAAAGCAGCAGTGACCAGGCTGTAGCGCGCGAATTCATCCGGATATCTGAAAACAGGACCGATTTATCCGCGCAAATTGACATCCTGAACCCTATGATGCACCAGGGTATTTCCCAAAACGGCATTGTACAATTTCTTGTGTCGCTGCGGGGAAGCATCGATCTATGGAAGTTTATAGACGGTATAAATGATAAAGATGTAGCACTGTTATACTGGAAATCCCAACAACGCTTTTTATATACGGAAACCAAAGAAGAACTTTTTTACGCTATAGATAAGTTGGGTCACTACAATAAACCTATTACCCAATTAAACACATTGGGCTGGGGTGCTTATGTCCATAAAGAGCACCTGACTTCCGATGAAGTTTTAACAGCGCTTGAAAATGTATCTTTTGAGAACTTCGATGATTCGTCACAATTCGACCACCACAATTTCACTAATCTCCTAGAATTTTTATACCACAGGGATGATTACGATATGGAAAGGGGTGCAAAAATTGAAATGAAATTTCTATTTGTATTTGGCGGTGGCTTGTATAATCCGAAGCCTAAAAACCTATATAAGCTCATGTCACTAAAACCTGAAGAATATTTCGGGGTTGTAAGCCAGATTTACTTACCGGATGATGAGAAACTGAAAGCAGCAGCGCTTAAAAAAATAGAAGAAAACCTAAGTTATCAGGAAAGTGCCAAGGCAGCATATGGTATCCTTGATTCTTTCAATGTACTACCATCACTGCAACAGGACGGTTCGATGGATCCTGAAGTATTAAAAAAATGGGTGGAAGATGTACGGGAACTTGCAGCAGAGAACTTCAGGGTACGGGTTACAGAAGACTGTATCGGAAAATTGCTCGCTAAATATCCTGTTGATATGGCAAAGGGGACAGGATATCCCGAGGCCATTTATGATATCATAGAGGCAGGCAGCGAGACCCTTAAATTATCTTTCAGGATTCAGATTTCAAATAACCTCGGGTTTACAAGCAGGGCAGCCTTTGAGGGCGGGGGTATTGAAAGAGGTAACGCCCATTATTTCAATTCATTGTTTGAAGAAACAAAATACACGCATCCCCAGGTAGCACTCCTATTTAAAGACCTAAGCGATAAATATTCTTCGGAAGCCAAGTGGGAGGATGAGAATGCTTTACTACGAAGTTTAGAGTAATGCTGGCATAGTGGTACTAACATTGTTTTAATCAAACCGCAAACCTATCACTTATCCTCCAGTAACTCCAATGTCCGGCTGTCCAAAAGGCCGCCAAAATATTTATTGATTACCTCGCTAAATACGGGATCGGTTTTTTCTACCCTGCTGAATAACGTCATACAAGAATGCAGTTTTAAATCGTCGGGATACCCGAAAATATCAGAAGCTGATTTACCCTTTATACTTAGAAGGGCCCTGGTAATTTCTAAAAGGTGTTTGCCAAGTGTGGGATGTTGCAGGTAAGCGGTAGCTTCTCCCAAATTTGTGATACCGAAATAGCGCGCATTCTCACTGGAACCCAATCCGGCAAGCTGTGGAAATATGTACCACATCCAATGGCTTTGTTTATGTCCCTTTTTTATTTCGGACAAAGCTTTCAGGTAGACGTGGTTTTGGGCTTCTAAAAAACGTATTAATTTGTAGTTATCTTCCATAATTATTACTCGCGAAATTAATTTTTTTTGATAAAGAAATTTCTTAAAACTTGTTGATCAGCACACATTATTTTACCTGCCTAAAAGTTAAATTAATCCTTGGCAACATTTCCTTTGCGGATTTTGGTATATGATGTTCCCAAAAAGTATTGGTAGTTCCCGACATTAAGAGCAGGGTACCGTGGTGCAGCGGTATCTCAATCTGTCCGACTTGCTTATTGGTTTTATGGCGGAACTTAAATGGCCTGGTCTGCCCGAATGTTACCGATGCTATATTGGGATTGCTGCCAATCCTGTGTTCCTTATCGGAATGCCATGCTACACTATCATTGCCTCTACGGTAGAGGTTCAGGAGCACCGCATTGAACTGTAATCCCGTTTCTTTTTCCACCCGTAACCGCAGCTCAGAAAGTTCGCGTGTCCACGGCAAAGCATTTTCACCGGCTTCTTCCTGCGTACCATACCAGGCAATCATACGAGGGGCCGTGACTATTTTGTCATACATCGGCATCTGGTATTCCCGCCAGGGTGTATTATGTAATAATGAAGCGTAATATTCATCGGCTTCCTCCTTAGCGATAAAGCCCTCATAATGCATAAGCTCCAAGTCGGGCAGGTCAATGTATTTTTTTGGCGCAGTACCAACTGTAAACAGTTCAGTATCATCAAATAGTGTCATAGTTCCAATTTGTTATTTTGTTAACTATTTTTCAGTAACCATCTTATGCCTTGGCAGGTTGATTTCCTGTTCCTGCGGATACGGCTCCCGGTGGGTCATGGATACATCCTCTCGAAGCTTCTCCTGGGCGTGTGTGCTTTCAGCATCACTTTCCCTGTAGCGTGGGTCGGGAATAAAAGGCATCTTTTCCATCTTGGAAATGGTAATGGTCGGAAAATGGTAATCCACTTCCACGGTGCCCAGCAGCAGGTAACAGCCGCCACCTTTAAATGGGTACGATTTAAGGCTTCCGGTGAAGTGTGCTGTATCGAAGAATTCTCCGTTGGCATCGATCCAGGTCCCGAAATACATAGCACCCATCTTGGTCGGCACATGCTTGCGCGATACCAGGTAGGCCAACATTTTAACCTGCTTTTTATGGTGCCGTACAAGGTCGCATGCCTTAACGTCGCCACGGTAGGAAGTCCTGAGCAGGTTAAACGGCGTAACCGATACCGGAAAACCCAGCAGTTCAATTTCATCAAAAGCATCTTCATATGGCGAGCGCAAGAGCATCGGGAGTTCGTAGTGCTGTACGGCATAAGGAAACAGCATTGGCCCAATGCTTTTGGGGGTAAACCGCAGCATTATCCTCCGGGCGGTCACCAGCAATTCATTCTTCGTCTTTCCTGTAAAACGGAATGCACCAATGTAGATCAGCAGCTGCACCCCTTCAATACCGATGGGTATCCGGTAGATAAACTCCTCCAATGACGAATAGTCCCCATGCCCCTCTCGCTCCGTAACAATGTTTTGTGCTACTTCTTTTTGAAGGCCCTGTAAGTGCATGAAGCCCAAGTATACATCCTTGCCGTACAACGTGGTTTCAATCTCGCTTTTGTTCACGCAGGGATTGTGTATCCTTGCCCCGGACATGCGTGCCTCATGTACATATACTTCGGTACGGTAAAAACCGCCCTGGTTGTTGATCACCGCTACCATGAACTCAATGGGGTAATGCACTTTGAGGTACAGGCTTTGGTAGCTTTCCACAGCATACGATGCCGAGTGCGCCTTGCAAAAAGAATAGCCGGCAAACGATTCAATCTGCCGGTAAATTTCCTGGCTCAACTGTTCGGGATGCCCCTGCCGGGCACAGCACTCAAAAAAATTATCCTTTACCCGTTGGAGTGCTTCTTTAGAGCGCCCTTTACCACTCATGGCACGGCGTAAGATGTCCCCATCGGCTGCAGGAAGCCCACCATAGTGCAGGGCAATCTTGATGACATCTTCCTGGTACACCATAATGCCATACGTCTCGCCGAGCTGTTCTTCAAAGACAGGATGGAAATATTCAAACTTATCGGGATAATTATGGCGGAAAATATACTCCTTCATCATCCCGCTCTGTGCTACCCCGGGACGAATAATGGACGATGCCGCTACCAGCACTTTATAGTTATCACACTTAAGCCTCTTTAACAGCCCGCGCATGGCCGGGCTTTCTATATAAAAGCAGCCGATAGTATTGCCACGCCCTAAGTACTCATTGCAGGTGCCTTCATTTTTTGAGAGGGACGTGTCGCGGATGTTGACATCGATGCCCCGGTTCTTTTTAACCAGCTTGGCGGCATCGTCAATATGGCCAATACCCCTTTGGGAAAGAATATCGAATTTCTCAAAGCCTATTTCTTCGGCAACATGCATGTCGAACTGAACGATAGGGAAACCTTTCGGCGGCATTTCCAAAGCGGTAAAATCCGTGATGGGGTCTTCGGAAATGATAATGCCGCAGGAGTGCATGGAACGCTGGTTCGGGTACTTTTCCATCATCATCCCGTATTTGTGTATCTGCCTTACTATCTCGTTTTTATCATGCTTGTCCATGGAAGTCCCTGAAAGTTTGTCGAGTTCTTCTTTTGGCCGGCCAAAGACCTTTCCCACTTCACGGAATATGGACTTGTATTTGAATTCCACGTTGGTGCCGCAAAAGGCTACGTGCTCCCTGCCGTATCGGGTGAAGATGTATTCCAGGATGGTGTCGCGTTCTTTCCAGGACCAGTCAATGTCAAAGTCCGGGGGGCTCTTACGGTTCAGGTTTAGGAACCGCTCGAAATAGAGGTCAAGTTCCAATGGGCAGATATCCGTAATGCCGAGGCAGTAGGCAATTATGCTGTTGGCTCCGCTGCCTCGCCCGATGTGTAGGAATCCCATAGAGTTGCTGTAGCGTATAATATCCCACGTTATCAGGAAGTACCCGCTGAATTCAAGTTCGTGGATTACTTTAAGTTCTTTTTTGATACGCTCTTCCGCAGAGCGGTTCCCTTTGCCATACCTTTTGATCAGGCCCTGCTTTGCCAGTCGGGTAAGGAGTTGCAGGTCGGTATCCCTGTCTGCGGTGTAGTGCTTTTTATTGCGTGGCACTTTATATTCATATTCAAAATGGCAACGATCCATCAGGCTTTTCGTATTTTCAATAATGACAGGATACTGGCTGTAGGCAGCAAGCAACTCATTTTCGGGTACCATTGCTTCGCCCGGGGAACAATAATCCGAAGGGGTAAGCTTGCTTCCAAGGGTATTCAGGTCAATAGCGCGCAATATACGGTGCAGGTTATATTCCGGCTTATCACGAAACGTAACGGGATGCAGTACCACCATCTTATCCATCTTTGACTGCCATTCAGGGCGAATCAACATGGAAAGGTTTTCAGGGCGAATGCCAATGTATTCAAAATCCCGCAGCACTTCAGGGATGTTGTCGATTGGATAAATTACAACTACATTTTCGAAGTCCGGGGCGACAAGTGGCAACGCCGTCCCAGCAAGGTTGTGCTGGGTGCGCAGGCGGTTGATCTCCCCAAGACCTGCACGGTTTTTTGCCAGTGCGATATAATGCAGCTGGTTCTCATGGCGCAGTTCCATCCCGACAATTGCCTTGATGCCCGCTTCGTTACACAGCCGGTAAAATTCATAGATGCCCGTTACTGTATTGATGTCTGTAAGTGCCATAGCCGTCACCCTGCAGCTGGCCGCAAGCGGTATAAGGTCTGCTATGGGGATGGTGCCGTAGCGCAGGGAATGGAAAGAGTGGCAGTTGAGGTACATTTTAAAGGGCTTTAGGTTTTAGGAACGCGCCATTGCAGCGCATCACGGCATTGGCACCAAAACGGTTCTTGATCTTGTCCATAGCCTGGTAGAGCGACATTAGTTCCACGGTATCTTCGAACATATTTATTTGGTAAGTGCCGCGTACCAGCCCGCTAAAGCGAACACCGACAAGGCGCAGGCTCATGCGGCGATGGTATAGTTTTTCAAAAAGTTCCAATACGGCCTTGGTCAGGGTGTGGTCAGCAGACGTATAATCAAGGCTTGCCTGGCGGGTTTCAGTATCAAAATTAGAATACCGGATCTTGACTGTTACGGTCGATGTCAGCCAGTTTTCCTGCCGAAGCTGGTAGGCGAGCTTTTCGACCATGCCACACAATACTGCCCGCAAAAAGTGCCCGTCGGTCGTGTCCTGGTGGAAGGTGTCTTCCGTGGAAAGGGATTTGCGCTCACGATGGGGCTCCACCGGCGTGTTGTCGATTCCATTGGCTTTTTTCCACAATTCCAGACCGTTCTTGCCAATCATCTCCTGTAAGACCTGGCCAGGCATCTCGGCGAGGGTTTGTATATTGCGTATGCCAATACGGGATAACAACGTAAAAGTCGCGTTACCCACCATCGGGATCTTACGGATGGAAAGCGGGTTAAGAAACTGCTGCACCTGTTGGCCCGATATTTCAAGGTTGCCTTTAGGCTTTCCCTCCCCGGTGGCGATCTTGGAAACGGTTTTGTTCACCGATAAGGCAAAGCTGATCGGCAGGCCGGTTTCGTGTGTAACTTTCGCGGCCAGCTCATTCGTCCATTTATAGGCACCATGAAACTTGTCCATCCCGGTAATATCCAGGTAGTGCTCGTCGATGGATGCCTTTTCCACAACAGGTGCTTTTTCTTCGATAATCTGGGTGACTGTGTTCGAATAACGGGAGAATAATTCCATATCGCCCTTTACAATTTTTGCTTCCGGGCAGAGTTTTAGCGCCATTTTAATGGGCATGGCCGAGCGTACGCCAAACCGGCGTGCCTCATACGAACATGAAGCCACCACACCACGGTCGCCACCGCCAACAATAAGAGGAATCCCTTCCAGATCAGAGTTTTGTAGCCTTACGCAGGATACAAAGAATGTATCGAGGTCCATATGTACGATTGCCCTTTCCATAACCTTTGCATTAATAATACTATGCAAAATTAGACCAGATTGTAACAAATTAAATTATATTTGCTGTTCCAATTTGTAACAATCAACGCTATGTCTCTATTTTCCGACAACATCAGGTACTTAAGGAGCCAAAAGAATATTTCTCAGGAAAAACTTGCTGATGAGCTTCTAATATCGCGAGGAGCGTATGTCAAATATGAGTCCGGCCGCTCTGAAGCACCCTACGCGTTATTGCAGCGGATCGCGCATTACTACCACATCAGCATCGACCTTCTTCTCGCTGTTGATGTACGCAAAGTCCCAGTAGACGACCTGTTGCAATTAGCAGGTAATCGGATATTGTTACCGATAACCGTGGATAAGGAAGGCGAAAATGTGATTGAGATCATCCCCCATAAGGCGAAGGCTGGTTATACCAGTGGGTATAGCGACCCTGAGTTTATCGAAAAGCTGCAACAGATCTCGCTACCGTTTTTACGTGCCGGTAAATACCGCGCATTTCCTGTTTCAGGGGATTCGATGCCTCCGCACAGAGACGGTTCTTTTATCGTAGGGAGGTATGTGGAACAGCTTGGGGATGTAATGGATGGAAGGACGTACGTACTGCTGACCAAGAGCGAGGGCATTGTGTATAAGCGCCTCAACCGCAATGGCAACAATCGGTTGGTACTCCAGTCTAACAATACGTTTTACGCACCCTACGAGATACGCGTATCGGAAGTACTGGAGATCTGGGAATATACCTGTAGTATCGAAACAAAAGAATTTGAGGCCGATGACCTAAGCGTTGAGAACATTAAGGGCATGTTCCGTGAAATAAAGGGTTACCTTGGAAAAAGGATCCAGTAAGTTTCCCTATAGCTCCTAAGTAATAAGATACTGTTAAGGCAGGGCTGATAATGGCAATTAACGCTTAGCTTAGGGTTATAAAACATCCAAGTTATGAGTGATAATAAGCAAAACACAGGAAACCCAGACCGGTCACGTATCAGTACCAGCGAGGACTATGAGGCCCAGTATTGGAAAGAAAAATTCGGGGTCACTTCCGAGGAGCTGCAGGCTGCCGTTGCAGCTGTAGGTAACAGTGCCGACAAGGTAGAAGAATACCTGAAACAGCGTAAAAAGTAAGCCCGAACGGCTTACTTTTTTATTGCGCTGAAGCCTGAGGATCCTTTTGAGCGGTAATCTTATTGATTTCCAATTCAGCAGACCTGAGTTTCTCCCTGCAGAATTCAACCAGCTCGGATGCCCGCCTCACTTTATCTGCCAGCACGTCTACAGTTATTGTTTCATTTTCGATCTCTTTTGTTATCTGCTCCAGCTCTTTATAAGCTTTCTCATAAGTCATTTCCTCTTCCATTATATTCGTTTTTTTCTTTTATTGTTGAGCGTAGTATACTGTCGGAAAATATGATCTCTATATCATCGCCAGGTTCCAAGCTGCCAGCATTATAAGCTATTTTATCATCTTTCCTGATGATCGCATAGCCCTTCTTTAATATATTCCCCGGGGACATTATCCGGATCGCAGCTTCAAAATTTGTAAGCTTAAAGTCGTGCTTTTTTAGACAGGAGGCTGTGTATATTTTTACGTTCTCCAGCTGGTGGTTAATATCATTCTTCCTATCTTTAAGCAGAAGCTGTGGCCTGATTGTGAGCATTGCCGTAGTATGTATTAATCTTTTCTGTTGGCTAAAGATAATGGACTTTGCGTTTTCAGCTATTTTGTGGTTTATTGCCGTGAGCCTGTCCTTTTGCACAACCACAGTAGTGCGGGCACTTTCCAGCGTCCGGTAATTTAGTGTGGTTAATTTTTGCTGGGCAACAGCAATCAATTGTTGTGACCGGATGACCACGCTTCTCCGCAGTGCAATCATCCTCTCCTCAAAATCCCTGTTATGCGCCACTATAAACTCTGCTGCTTTGGTCGGCGTTTTAGTTTTAGTGTGGACCATCAAGTCAGTAATGGTTTCATTTTTCTGATGCCCTATACCGGTAATTATTGGAATTGGAAACTTTGCAACGGCGCGTGCGATACGGTAATTATCAAAGATAAGAAAATCGGTTTGCGCGCCTCCCCCGCGCACGATCACTACTGCATCATACGCAACCCCGGAATTGTAGACCTCAACCAACTTATCTACAAATTGCTGTACATTTTTTTCACCCTGCACTCCGGCAAAATAGTTATCTACTTGATAGCTGTATCCGTAATTGTTATTGTCAAGGGTATGCCTGAAATCTTCACTGCCCGCAGAAATTGACGACGAAATCAGGGCGATATGCTGTATAACATAATTCAAACCAAGTTCATTATTATCCGTCAGGTAGCTATCCCCAACCTGGTTTATAAAATCATTGCGCAATACCAGCATTTTAAGGGTTGCTTTACGCTGTTGTTCCAACACACCTAAGGTAAAATTAGGGTCAATATTGAGGAGCGTTACAGAGAACCCGTACTGGGCATGGTATTCGACGCTTACCAGTATAAGTACCTGTATGTTATTGGTAAACTGCTGCCCGGTTACGTTTTCAAAATCCCTAATCTTCACAGCACTGGTACCCCACGCTTTACCAGCTATTTTGGCTACAATAGCATGAGAATTTACATCTTTCTCTACCAGGTCAAAATTATGGGAGTTCTTCGCTTCTTTATACGAATGGTTGGTTACATCTGCTATTACCCAATAGCTTTTATTACGGAATGCCACCTCAACGGCATCTGTAATCAGGGTGCTCAGCTGCGAAAGCTTTATGGGGTTGTCATATTGTATCACGTGCCATTCCGGTTATAGGACAAATTTAGCATTATATGTGTAATGCATTGCCAAATATCTCTAAAGGATATTAGCAGCTAAGCAATGTAGTATTATACCAGCTTATTTCTGTCGATACGTTCCTTGGCCTGGATTAAAATACTATGGATCTTCCGCTCCAATTCTTTTTTGGAGGGGAGTTCCGTCCAGTATTCGGCGACTATAATCCCATCTTTATGCATCTCTAATAATTCAACCTGTTCCCGGCTGCTTTCGGCGCACAGTATCAATCCGACAGGCGAGCCTTCCCCTTCTGCCTTTTCGTAGCGGTCCAGCCATTTCAGGTACAGTTCCATCTGCCCTTTATGTTTCGCCTGGAATTTACCCAGCTTTAATTCTACTGCCACAAGCCGCTTCAAGATACGGTGGTAAAACAATAAATCTAAATGAAAATCTTCCCCGTCAATAATCATCCGTTTCTGTCGCTCGACAAATGCGAAGCCCTTTCCTAATTCCAGTATAAAATTTTCCAGTTCCCGAAGGATCGCCTGCTCCAGGTCTTTCTCAAGATAGGTATCCTGCAAGCCTAAAAAGTCGAGAAGATAGGGGTCTTTAAAATTGTTATGGATACTGGGGTTGTTGCTGGCATTTTGTAAGTTGGCGATGGCAGTGCGCTCAAATTCTTTTGAAGCAATCTTTTTGCGCAGGTCACGTATCCCCAAAACTTCATTAGCGGCAACCTGGGCATAATACCATTTTGCTTCCTCTGTTTTCACAGGCAGCAGCTCTACAAAATGGGACCAGCTTAAATGCCTGGATAAGGTAGTTAACGCCTGCTCATCGGGGAACAGTTCAGCAAACTGTAGCATACGCCTTAAATTGCGTACTTCAAAATTCCTTCCATACTGCGCTTTCAATTGTGTCGACAGTGTCGACACAATCTGTTTTGAATATTCAGCCCTTTTATATTGCAGGATTTCCCTGTTGACACGGCTGCCGATATGCCAGAAAAGCATGGTCAGGGTACTATTGGCCTGAGCCACCAAATGGTGCTGGCTTTGCTCAATAAGGAAGGACAGTTCTTTAAAAAGGCCATCTCCATTTGCATCTGCGGGTACTATATTTTTAATTGCCATGACATTTATTTTTTCCGTATTGTAAAAATAGATTAATATTAAAGACGTGGAAAGCTGAGCCTTATTTTTTGATTACCAGATATGCAAGTGCAGGATCATTTAACAGGCGGTCTATTTCAGAATGTGTAATATCCTGTATGTCCTGCTTGATCTGCAGATAATTCTTTTGCACCATTGAATTATCAATCTTGCGTATCACTTCAATATCTTTGTAGCTATCCTCTTCCTCTTTGAGGGCTTTATGGTCGTTGAGAATCTCACAGTGAAAGGTCTTAAGCTCTATCTTGTTCTCGGGGTCATCGGCAACCATGCCTACAAATTCACCTGAACTTAAGGATGAAATTTTTGAGGGCGGCACTGCAGATTCCAATTGTTTTGAACGGCTAATCGAGGTGTCACCACTATTGATGGAAAGGCTCTCCCTGTCCTGCATGATCTTGCCGAAGCGTTCAGACAATTGCTTCGCGGTATCACCGGTTACCTGCCCGCTAGCAATGTTGCCGACGATATTTATTATTACATCGGCCTGCTCACGCCCGTAATCTTTACGGAGCTGGCTGAAGTCCTGGATGCCGAGACAGGTCGAGACTTTATTACTGCGCGCCGTTGCAATTAGGCTGTCCATGTTGTTTAGGTAGATGGTCGGGAATTCATCAAATATCAGGCTGCTTTTCTGTTTCCCTTTTTTATTTACCTGCTTTACCAGTCGGGTAACATACAGGGATAAAACGGCCCCATAGATCTGGATTTTCTGCGGGTTATTGCCCATGCAAACTATTTTAGGGTCGTCCGGATTATTGATATCCAGCGTAAACTCATTTCCCGATAGCACATAATATAATTGCGGCGATGACAGCCTTGCCATCGCTACTTTCGCAGAGGCGATTTGCCCCTCCAGCTGCTCCATAACGTCATTTAGGTAGGCATTTACAAAAGGGTTGATGAGTACTTCGATTTCTTTCTCGGTACGGAGTAATGTAAAGAGGCTGTCATAATCTGCCTGCATCAGTTCGATAACATGGGGAAGGGTGCAGAACTCCCCATCCTTATATTTTTTCAGGTACCATATTATAGCTGTAACAAAATTAATGGGAGATTCTACAAAGAAGTCCCCTTGTTTTTTTATCCATTCCCTGTTAAGCCCCATCAGGATCGTACGGGCTGACTCTGCCGCGTCCGTAATATCGGTCATCGCTGATGGTTCTAATGGGTTACAACGGTTCGTACGGGAAAGGTCATCAAAATTAATAACGTAGAACTTTGGCGGCTTGGGATACAGGTGTTTGTACTTAAGCCAGGTGTTGTAAGCAATCCTGGAGAGGTCGTCAAACTTAAAATCATACACGAACATCGTAAACCCTTTACGGATGTGCTGTGTGATAACGTGGCGGATCAGGAAATACGATTTACCGGAACCGGGCGTACCTGATACCAGGATCCCACGGAATGGGTTGATGATATTAATCCAGCTTTGACGAACCTTGTCTTTGAGATAATAACGGGCAGGGAGGTTGATGGAATATTCATTTTCCAAAAGCCGCTCTTCCTGTGGGAACGTTTCATTTTCCTTATTAAAAATATCTTTATTATTCAGCCTGTCTTTTATAATGCGTGAGAGCAGCGTGCCCCCGGTGAGCACCAATAAAAAACCGACACCGGTAACACACATATAGCTTGTTGCTACCCAAATAATTTTAAAGGGCAATAGCAGCGCAAGGTAACTTGCAAAATACAGAAGCATGCCTGTAATAATGTACGCAAAGGCAGCTTTATAACTTAATTTCTCATCCTTGCGCCCCTTCGCACCCAATAAAGAGATTACCAAAAATCCTAATGCAAATAACTTCGATTTGTGAAAATTACTGTATAATCCTGTATTGCTAATATTGTCCAGAATTTTATCGCTAAAGCCGCTAATTACCCCCCACTGCTCAAATGCAGCGTAGCAATTATAATAAAAGTGCAGTGCCAGGATAACAATACTTATCAGCCTGGTCATATCAAGGATTTTCCTCAGTGCCTGTTCATTTTCCCCGGTTTGCATTGCCATGATGATTAGAATTATGGATTATCTGATCGTCCCCTTCTCTTTTTCTTTTTCCTCTTGCCTTTAAGTTCCCCCGGAATGTATCCCGGTGCCTGTTCAGGCTGTGTTAGCAGGCCGGCGAGCTTCTCAATTGCGCTATCGCCACGCGCATTATTAAAGCTATTAGTAGCAGGCGCGCCTTGTTTATTCGTAATTGCTTTTACCCTATCCCTCCCTGTAATGCGTCGGCTAACATCATTTTTCACAGCCTCGCCTTTTTGAGGGTCGTTAACGAAGTTACCGCATCGTTCCTGTATCCCTTTAGCGCTATATTGCTTACCTAAAGCACTGCCGTTAAATACGCTTTTAGTAGTATGGTCGACGTAGGTAATCCCGTAGATCACATCGCCTGAATTTTTCCTTAGCACTGTGTTGACACCCTCTTTTTCCAACGCCCTGATAAAATCGGGCAATGATGTTTTGTTCCCCAACAGCGCGCGGTCAATAACGCTTTTTACCCTGCCTTTGTGTGGCACCTGTGCCACTTTATTTGCAGGGAACTTACCCTCTAAAAATTTAAGGGTTGGCCTATTGTAAAAATCGCTGGCTTTTATGGGGACACCTGTAGGGTTGCCATCCCCATCCAATATCCGGTATACTAACCCACCCCCTTTAAAGATCCGTGAGCCCTCACTGCCCCGGTCGGCCTTGACATTATATAATTGGAGCACCGCATTGAGTTCCGGGAGGCTGGCATATTTATAGTTCGGCAACACTACGCCCAATACATTTGTAATCGCTTTCTTTGACTGGATCTTACCATACCGCACCTTTGTGGTGCTGATGGGCTGCAACTCCAAACCTTCCCCTTTTTTACGTCCTTGGGCCACAACCAGGCCATATTCTTTTTCAATTTCTTTCCTTGCTGCCTCGGACTGGTTGCGCCCAATGTTCTGGGTGTCTATCCGGCTACCATCTTCCTTAATTTTTATAGAAACCAGGTGGATGTGCGGATGCCCCGCATCATGGTGCTGGTACACGAGGTAGGGCTGCTGCCCAAAGCCTATACGCTGCATGTAATCATTGGCAATATCCATTAGCTTTTCTTGCGGCAACCCCGTTTCCGATGGGTCGAAATTCAATGAAATATGCACGCTGTTACGCGTTACATTATCATTCAGGGCTGCCTGTTTTAAAAGCCTGTTAAGCTTCATGGTCAGGTTCATTTTATCCACATCAACAGGATAGTTTCCCTCACCAATACATTGCGCCACGCCCTCCTTTACTTTGTTTTCGTTGTAGTTAAATATGTTGCGGATGGAGTGGCCTGTCTTTATGATTGCAACCATTGCTCTGCGATTTTTTGAATGTGTTTTTTCACTTCGTCGACCTTGTTAAAAAGGATTTTTCGCTCCAGCTCATAGCTGATGAGCCACGCTTTAAATTCCGGTATTTGCTGTACAGTATGCAGTTTTTTTACGGCCTGGTTGAAGTTGTTCCCTATGGCGTTCAACTCCCCCCTCAGGCGTATCAGTTCCCCCATAAATTCATCCAGTGACTGGTTGCGGTAATTGGTTACCACAGGTTTTTCCAGAAGGTTTTTGCGCACATATTCACTGATCTTACGGCAGGTTGACCGGCTGAATTCCTTTACTATCTTCTGGTATTCCTCAGGCTTTAGCCTAAGATGTATCCATTTAGTGCGGCTGTTTTCTTTCTTTTCCATTTCCTTCATTTTCATTTCTACAACACTTTTTTCTTTCAGTGTCACTGCCCAACGAGTTCCGAGTGACCGGGCAGCCAGATTCGTTTGTGATACAAACGGACATCTGGCCGATTGCAGGAACGTTGCAATCTCTCCTGCCTTTTGAACGTCCTTCAGACCTTTCAATAGCTATATTTTTTTAGGCTCTTCAGTAAGCTAATTGACAACCAAAATCTAAAACCTATAGGCCAATGTAAAAAATAAGGAAATCCGGAATGGAAACTTTACTAATCATCATCTGCCAAAAATCTATTTTCAGTTAGCCCCTTTTAGCATTCAATGAAAGTGCACGCCCTGCATTTCAACCTCTGGTTTTTAATATCGCAAACATCGCAGATGCCCTTAAACAACAATTGGAAGGTGTGCTTTTTCAATCCCTGTATGAACTTTGAAAACCGGCAAATGCCTTTCCGTTTCAGGGAAGGGTTTTGCCGGTTCACGATCAATACAAAAAGTTGAAAAGCTAATTTAAAATCTTAAATAATGACGAAGGTAATAAAGGCGTAACGCACTAACAATCATGGCTAAATTTCGACCATGATAATCTGGGAAACGCTTTCTACTTTTGTAGTGTATCAAGTAGTAATTCAAACCATTAAATGTTATGACAACAAATGAAGAAGCTATGGTTTTCGACACCCTATTAAGTGTCCCTGGCATGAATGACGTTGTGAAGATTGACCTGAAGATCTCTCGCAAAAATGTATTCCTTTTAAACCATGTTATCAAGCGTGGGCTATCGAATGATCCGGAGGCTAAGGACTCCAATCTTTTTTCCAATGCCCCTGAAGAAACCATCAAGGAACTACAAGATTTAGCTTATGATTTTCTGGAAAAAGCAGGACTGGTTGAGCTCAGCGAAAAGCTGAGCTCGCTTTCCGCTAAGGAAAGGAAATAAGAACCAATAATAAAAGGGGATGTGCAAATTCCATGTCCCTTTTATTATTGCCCTATAACAAAAACACAACACTTATAATAGCCTGATTTTTAAACATTTTAGCCGTTTTTTGATATGCTTTATTTGAATTGTTAAACCTAATTTGGCTTAACCAAACAAATAACAATTTTAAAACTACGGCAATGAAAATAGCTCCGCCTTACAGAGAATATATCATCCATATTGTCTGTTACCTGTACATTTTATTATTCGTTTACGCTGCGGTAAGCAAGCTGCTGGATTTTAAAAATTTCCAAGCGCAACTCGGCCAGTCTCCCCTGCTGAGTGCGTATACAGGATGGGTTTCATTTGCTGTAATTATAGCCGAAATATTTATAGCGATCTTACTAAGCGTTAAGAGGTTCAATATACTTGGCTTATTGTTTGCGTTTGCACTAATGGCGCTTTTCACCACATATATTATCGTTATTACAAACTACAGTTATTATGTACCATGTTCGTGCGGCGGTATCCTTCAAAATATGGAATGGAAAGACCATCTAATATTCAATATCTGTTTTCTCGCATTTGCTGTTACAGGAATTTTACTCCATCTTAAAGTGGATAATAAATACCTGTTTTACAATAGATCCTGGTATCCAAACACCATATTTTCAACTTTATCATTACTTACAGGGATTAATGTGCTATGTGCTGTATTTATTATCCAACTTTACTACCTTTCAGAAGATAAAATGCACACTGAAAATCCTTTTATAAGACGCTTCATTGAGGGGATAGCTACCAAAACTAATGAAAGGGATATTAAAAGTAATTCTCTTTATTTTGCAGGATCCGTAGGAAATAAAATTTATCTCGGTGATAATATAGCTCCTTTGCATCTTCTTGAATATGATGCTTTACTACATCAAACCCGGCATATTAAACTAAAAATATCAGAAGAAAACTTCTCCTTTCGCTCAGTGCATGTACGGATTTGTGCACCATTTTTTTACGTTAGTGATGGAACTGTTCCAGTCATATTTAAAGGGAGTATTTCAAATTGGCAAGCGAATATCATCAAGAACAAAAACATATCTTTTTTTTCAAAGGCTGAAATTATTGATTCAACAACAATCGTATACAGGGCAAGGGATAAAAAAACGTACGATAACGTGATTGGTAAAATTGATTTACAGGCCGATAATTTTGGCATTCTTAAGCCCGGATTACTGGAGAAACAAATTGATGGTTTTTTCGATACGGATGGGACGATGCATTTTGATATCCATTCGAAAAAGTTCGTATATACCTACTTTTACCGCAACCAGTTTATAGTATGTGATAGTAAGCTTTCCATACTGTACCGTGGCAAAACAATTGACACAACATCGCATGCTAAAATCAAGGTCGCATTTATAAAAAATACGGGAGAGAGGAAACTTGCCTCAACACCGGAAGTTGTCAATAATTTAACGGCTATTTTCGATAATTCACTTTTTATTAATTCAAACCTACGGGGAAGATTTGAGACAGGGGATATGTGGAAAAATGCATCTATAGTGGACATCTACGATTTAAATCAGGGTAACTACCGCTCTAGCCTATACATCTATAAAGTTGAAGGGGCAAAAGTTTCAGACTTTATAATTAATGGCTCAGACCTATATGCTATTGTGGGGCACTACCTACAGCATTATAAATTAAATATGGCACCAGTTTATGGAAAAAAATTACCGGCCGGTAACAGGGGTAAGATCGAAAACCTGCATTAGAGTAGATCAATCAATTTAAATTTATTATTATGAAAACAATTGTAAAAGCAATGCTGCCCGTAGTAGCATTTGTATTGGCTAGCGCCGGAGCAGTTACAACTACTGCGACTAAAAGTACAGCGAATTCAGCTGCACCAATTCCTGCTTTCATACAGAATCCCTCTTCAACAACTTGTGGAGCTGTCACAGCGAATTGTTCCCAGACAAACACTCACTTGAATTGTATGTCAATTGAGTCTCCTCTGAAACGTGCTTACCTGAAAGACAATACTGACGCCTGCGTGGTTGAACTTTGGAGAGTTCAATAGCTACTAAAATGATTATGCAGTTTCTAGTGAGAAACTGCATAATTAATTTTTTATTTTAGGCCTATTATTTCGGATCCATCCATTGCTGAGGTGCAGATCCTTTTAAATAATAATTAAACCAGTCTTCTATCCGTCTTGTTAGATCAATTTGGTTCTCTACGACCGAAAGTATATGACCTTCGTCCGGATACCGAAGCAAAATATTTGTCTTGCCCAGTCTTCGCAAAGCAAAATAAAATTCCAGTGCCTGGGTGCTCTGAACATTGGTGTCATTTCTACCAACCCATGTTAATATCGGTGTATATACTGTTTCTGCCTGAGCAATTGGCGAATTTCGTAAATAATTTTCTTTAGCTTCATAAAATGATTTCCCCATACGGTATTGTTGGCTTTCGTAACGCCAGGCCTCCTGAACATTGCTATTAGTATTTATAGTGAAATAATGACTAACGATATCGGCTACTGCCGAACCACTAACTGCGGCAGCAAAAATGTTGGTTTTCGAAATGATATAGTTACATTCATAACCTCCAAAAGAATGTCCCAGCAATCCAATTTTTTTAGGATTCACATCCCCCATACTTATGACCTGCTTTACAGCAGCACTGACACATTCTGTCGCTGAATTTCCTGGTTCTCCAATATCATAGTCAATGTCAGGAAGCAATACAAAATAACCTTTAGTTGTGAAATTAGAGATGTTAAAACCAATGGTATTTTTAATTGAGGGATTTATGTAGTGATTAACCCCAGTAGATACTTTTGAATAAATATACACTACCATCGGATATTCCTCTCCCTTTTGATAATCAGACGGATAATATAAAGCTCCATTTAGCAACTTACCTTTGTTATTTTTGTAATGAATCATTTGAGAACTTCCCCAATTGAATTTTTCTAAATGTGTATTACTTCTGACAAGGCTAACGGCTACTGTATTCTTACCCTCAAGGCATTTTATTTCCGGAGGCATCCTGTAAGTCTGCTCAGTGTAAATAACATAGTTTTTTCCTGCAACCTTCTTAAGGTCACTAATTTCGGAGTTTTCAAATACAACTTTACAAGTACCTTTTTCAAAGTCGAGATTGTAATAACCAGAACTTCCGTCATAGAGACTATTAGCTTTAAGAAGCAAGGTTGCATTTAAATCGATCATTGCTGGACTGGTACTGGAATAATTCGCTTTTACAGGGCTGATTTCGCAGGATGGGTCTAACCTAAACTGCATATTCACCTCTTTGCCATTCGTCAACCGTCGCCTTAACTTTCCATCTACACTTACAGCCCAAAGGTCATAGTAATCATATAAAAGTATCCATCTATTGTCCGTACTCCAGCCTGCGTTACCCCAAGGGTGCAACTCATCGCCCGGATCAACAAAACCATTGTCCCAAGATGTACCTCCCTTACCTGTTAATTCATAATAACAATGGTCTAACCTGTTGAACATCCACCAAACGCCATCTGTGAAGTATGCGATATAATTCCCATCCGGCGAAGCTACTACGGTGCCACTCTGGCCACTTTGTTTTTTAAGAATCAGTGAGCGCATTCCAGTTTTACTATCAACAAGATAATAATCCATATCTCCAATTCTTTTGTACTGGGGCTCATAACAAACCGGATCGGCTGTAAGTACAAAACTTTGATTTCCTCCCAACATTGCCCACGAATTTTTATCATCGGTAATTATAAACGCAGAATTCTCATTGACATGCCATACTGCAAGGTATTGCCTGTATGGACGTGATGCCATTTGCTTTCTATGAGTATACAATCGTTTGTCTTTACTGTGCCAAACTTCGGTAACTGAATTTAAAATTGACGTGTCTGCTCCAATAGTATCACGAGTCCCAAAAAATACTGTATTCCCATTATCGGAAACTGTTAACTGATAGTTAGATTTTCCGTCAACCGTTAGCCCTTTGAATTGTGAGTTTAGTATATGCAAACGCCTTTCCTCCGTATTATATAAATACAATATATCGCCTTGGAGATTGGTTTTTGGCGCAGCACTGTAAAAGGCAACAGCAGTGCCGGCAACGTTCCATGCTATGCCCGATAGCGGCTGTGAATTATTACTGATTACAACTCTATTTTTCAAACCCTGCTTTAATTCTAATAATGTTAGGGTGTAGTGCCCATCATGGAATGTACAGTAGAATACGGCATTTTTTTGCCTGTTCATTTTATAACAAAGCACATTCGGAATGACTTTCTTTTCTAGCAGAGCTGTGTCATAAATAGACAGATCTGATAATGATTCACTACCCAAAAAAGATGTTACTAGAAATAAATTATTCCCAGATAACTCATACTGCGTTACATTTGATAAATACTTCCTATTATTACTCTGTAATTCAGTTATTGCAAGGCTGTCATTTATTCTACACATGAATGACTGTTCATTTATAAACACGCCTCCACTAGCACGGGGTAAGGAAACTTGCTTGTTTCCCCGAAGGTTCCTGACAAACAAGGTATCATTTTCTGATTCATACATTTTAGAATAACTGATCCATCCGCCTTTTGGGGAAACAGATTCCAGTTGTAAAGTACTCCACAGGTGGTAATCATTTTGGTTAACAGAAAATTTGCCCGACTCCTGCCCCGAAAGGGAGCAGGAAAAAAAACTCAAAATACATATAATTACCAAATTGTATGTATCTTTTGTAATAACCAAAGACATTAATAACCAGGATTTTGTGGATTCAGATTGGGATCGGCTAAAAGTTCATTGTTCGGTATGGGCCATAACCTATCATTATGATCCCAACCGGGTTTCGATATTGAAAGCACATCATCCAGATTACCTGTCCTTTTCAGGTCCAGGAAGCGATGCCCCGATTCAGTAAATAGTTCATGCCTGCGTTCAGCTATCACGGCACTGAAAATTTCTGAAGATGTCAATGCAGGGGAATCTGCTAACCCACAGGTATTCCTTATCTTATTCAAATCCTGTTTTGCTCCTATAAGGTCGCCCTGCATAGCCCTGGCCTCTGCCCTAATCAAATACTGTTCACCTAGCCTTAGTACAATGGAATATTCCTGTGAGGTTCCTGTATTAGAGTTCAATTTATATTTGTTTGGATGGAACCAGGTAGTGGCTCCGTCCGTAATATCTTTTATCCAAAGATTTCTTCTCTGATCTCCGGGCTCAAAAGAACCGACCAAACTTTCATTTAAACTAACCAGTGGCGGTGGCCCTGATACAAAAATAAAAAGCGCACCTTCATTACTATTGTTACCCTCTAATTTAGGGATAAATTGAAATATTGTTGTGGTTGCATCTTTAGAAAACACCTTATCAATATCTGTTTCCCAAACATATCTCGAATCATTTATGACAGCTGATGCCTGTTCTGATGCTTCTGCCCAGTCACGATGGTACAAATAGACCCTGCTCAAGAGCGCATGTGCTGCAGCGGCATTGGGACGCACCCGTTCTGCGGTCACATACTCCTGGGGCAGTAAACCTGACGCTTCAGTAAGATCTTCAATTATTTGCTGGTAGACATACTCCGTAGGATTGCGCGAGACTAACCTGTTCTGTTCGTAGTCAGTAGTGGTTATGTAAGGTACATCACCATAAATACTGGTCAGGTAGAAATGCATCAATGCACGAACAAAAAGCGCTTCACCCCTGAATTGATTGCGACTATCTAAAGACAATGAAGCAGACTGGTTTACCCCTTCTATTATTGCATTACAACTATATATTTGTTTATAGCCTTCGTTCCAGATCGATGCCGCAACCGGGCTGGAACCAATCATTGAATTATTATACTCAGGGCTCATGGTCATCCCATAATACGTCAGTTCATCAGCGTAGAGTCCCAAAGTATAAGTACTGCCTAAAGTTTGGCCGCTAAGCGCGCCAAAATCTCTTAAGTTGGAATATATCTCCGTCATAGCAGCATTTACTGTATTGGGATCCTCAAAAACGGTACTCCCTGTCAATTGTGAGGCCGGAGTATCAACGTCTACAAAGTTGTCACATGCAACAATATTGAGTAATGCAGCGACGTATGTAAGTACGATTATCTTTTTCATATATCTGATTTAAAATGTTAACTGTATACCCAATGAATATACTTTTAAGGGGGGCAAATACGAAGAATAGGAAAGTTCGGGATCTCCATTATTATATCTGGTGAAGGTCAGAAGATTTTGCCCCGTTGCCGACAATTTGCATTGGATACCGGTAAGATCCAGAGGTAACTCATAGCTTAAGGCTATATTTTTAAGCCTTATAAAAGAGGCATCTGTAATAGCAGCATCGCTGTCGCTGTACTGAAAGTAGCCATTGACCACATCTCCATTAACACCTGTTGTAAAAGGCTGGACAGCAGACTGGTCGCCAGATTGGCGCCAAACATCATTAACACTACTGAGTTGATTCACAAAATCGCCGGGAACGCTTGGCCTATAGCCTAAGTTTTTTTGTTTTACAAACTGGAACAGAAAATCCAATTGCCAATTCTTGTACGACAGCTGATTTTGCAAACCTCCAAAATATTTTGGTGTAAGATCGGCGACCACGCTCCGGTCGTCCGCATAAGTAATCCTGCCGTCACCATTTACATCTTCAAATTCATAGACCCCTGTGTCTGGATTCATACCTGTGTAGTGATACAGGCGAAAAATATTTATGGACTCACCAATAACATATTTTCCCGAATATGCAGAACTCTCAAGCCCCGGAAATGCAATAAGTTTATTCCTGTTTACCGAAATATTCAGATTTGTGGACCACGAAAAATCTTTTCCCTGAAAATTGACGGTCCGCAAGGTAAACTCCAGTCCTTTATTTTGCACCGTAGCCCCAAGGTTTGCCGTTAGTGTTGTAAATCCTGTAGTAGCAGGTAATGGAATTCCCACAAGCTGGTCTGAAGAACGATTACGGTAAAACGCGGCAGTAAAGAAGATCCTATCCTTTAAAAAACCAGTCTCCACGGCAACTTCGAGCTTTTTATTTGATTCCCATCCAAAATCAGGATTGTAAAGCCTGGAGGGTAACAAGCCTATTATCCCCTGATAGGAATTTCCTGAAGACGTATAGGTATCTAAGAATTGGTAATCTCCAATCTGGTCATTACCTGTTATTCCATAGCTTCCCCGTAATTTACCAAAACTGAGTACTTCTTTGCCAATCAGAAGTGACTCATTGGAGAAAAGCCACGCCGCACCGACAGCGCCAAAATTGGCAAACTGCCTACCCGGCCCAAAACGGCTTGACCCGTCCCTGCGGCCAGTAAGATTTACGATGTATTTCTGGTCCCAGCTATAATTCAGGCGTGCAAAGAACGCCTGATATTTGTAAATTGTCTCGTTGCTGCGTACAACGGTACGAACAGCAGCAGAGGCCAAATCGTGAATCAGGCTGTTACTGGCAAAATTACCGCCAAATTGGAAAAGCTGATTTGTATTTTGGTTCTGAAATGTAGCCCCACAAAGAACGTCAAATTTGCTTCTTCCATTTGTATAGTTATAATTTAACTGTGGTTCAATAATCCATGACCTGCGAGATGTAGCATTTGTATTCAAAGAAGAGTTCTGGCTTCCTAAACCATAAGCCGGATCGTACATAGTTGAGGGCCTTGTCCTGCTTTCATTATTTGCAAGGTCCGTAAATCCAAAACTGCTCCTGAACTGAAGTGTCGGTAAAAAGTTATAAGAGATGACCGTATTCGCATTTAAGCTGTTGATACGTGCCAGAAATTGTGATTTTAAATCTGCCAATGGGTTTGCCCATGTACTATTTTCCCAATTGAGTTCACCTGTACTTGTATAGAGTGCCGGAGCATTGGGGGCAAGCAAACGTGAAGCAGAAGTCAGATCGACACCGGGCTGGTTATTTTTCTGACTTACATATCCAACTGAAAAAAGCAATTTAAATTTCTGATCATCGCTAGTATGATTCATGCTGAAATGTACTCCGCCCTTATCATATTCAAAATCCCCCGGCAGTACTGTCGTTTCAGTACGATAATCAGAACTAAGGACATACTGTGTCGAGGCGCTTCCACCCGATACTGAAGCCTGGAGCGTACTTATCCTTGACGTTCCACCGATAAGCACTTTTTGCCAGTCTGTGTAGCGTGTAGGATCCCAAGTTCCATTTACGTCAAAGGCATAGTCAGGATATTCGGTATAACCATCGTTACTAAATGCCTGCCTACGCATAGCAAGATACTGATCGGTTTTCATTAGGTCCACCATTCGCGTAACAGTGCCAAATGCTGTTGAAGTGCCTGCAGTAAATTTAGTTTTTCCTGCCCTGCCCTTTTTTGTCGTAATTAAGACTACCCCATTTGCGCCCCTCGAGCCGTATATTGCCGTAGCGTCAGCATCTTTTAAAACCTCCAGACTTTCAATATCGGAAGGATTAATACTATTTAGAGGACTTGTCAGGGATGGCGTGCTTCCTGATGTCTGATTAAATCCTATAGTTTCACTGGAAAAAGGCACCCCATCTATAATATACAATGGATCGTTACCATCTGCACGAAGGCTGTTTATTCCACGAATTTTTATCTGGAAAGCCCCTCCTGGCGAGCCACTATCCTGAATGACATTAACGCCTGCCATCCGGCCCTGCATCGTAGCCAGGAAATTACTCACCGGCTGATTTTCTATATCTTTAGAGGTTATGCGTGCAATACTACCCGTACTTTCTTTTTGTTTCACGGAATAATATCCAGCATTTACAACCACCTCTTCCAGTTGGGTCGCATCTTCTTTTAGAAGAACGTTAAGAGTTGTCTGCTGTCCTACGGCTATCTCTAACGTCTTAAAGCCCGTAAAGGAAAAGATAAGAATATCAGCTGTGGAAGCTATAATGCTATACCTGCCATTTTCATCGGACACCGCTACAACAGTGGTACCTTTCACTATAATGGTCACCTCTGCAAGGGGCCCGACCGCATCGGTAATTATGCCACTGATTTCTTGCTGCTGCAAAAATAAGGTTGGCGCTTCGCTTGCAATAGCAGAACAGGAACAAAGGTATACCGCTAAAACAAGCATATACCAAAGCCCCACCCTACCCTTGCAGAATAAAAAATAATTCATACATTGGTTAAGTTAAATGAAACGAAAGTTTTGTTAGCTGAGCCTCCTAGTCGTCCGCCAAGAAGATATAGGGGGCTTTTTTTAATCTACAGAAGGTCAATGTACTTGTCCTCACATAGGCAATTTCAATAAATGGTTAATTTGGAAAAATAGCCCGAGATTCCCGATCACTAACTCAAAAGAAAATCAGTACCTCCCAGGCCTTACAAGCGTAAATAAGATTTTTTATATCATAGGCAGCAACTATTGGTTCAACAATTACGTATGTGCGAAACTATGACTAAAGTGAAGTGCGCTAAGAATTAAACAGAGTTAAATTTTGTAATGCCAAAAAAAAGAGGCGCGGAACTCGGCTTATTGCATCGGAGGTACTGGTATACCCGTACGCGCGAATAAGTGAGCCCACGCCCTTTATAGGCGTGAGCATTTACACTTATCATCCCACGCGTTTAAAAATTACCAGTTTTCCGATGCGGGTTCAAAGCGAATGCTTCCATATTTTATGTGAAGTATCGCAAATATATGTATTTCATTACAAATATATAAAAATAATCAGAACGCACGCGATAGCGTGCAAAAAAAACACTAATAGTTATTTCCTTTGAATATTATGATATCGGAAAACTTGAAAAATAAAATATTGCAGAAAGATTCGGCATGGACTTACCTTGTCAATAAATACATCTGTGAGTTTATAAGGAACGAGTGGTTTGATCCGAACTTATCCAATAATAATTTAGCTAAATTCTTTGATGTACATTTTTCGATAATTGCAAAAATAAAAAGCGGAGAAGATTATAACATGCCTATACACACTCTTTCAAAAATCTGTTTTTTTAAAGAGATGAAAATGTCCGATTTTTTTATACTATTGGAACAGCAATATGGGAATAAATTATATGAGGATTTCTACCCGCAAAATGAATAACTGTTTGCTAATTCAAAATCTATTTGGAGAAAGATAACAAGAATCACCTCATTGACATTTTATAATTACTACGCCTTTTGCTTGTTAATATTAGGGATTTCCAACTAGGTACCAAAGAACCTAGCTTCATTTCACAACCCTTATAGTTTTAATCGTTAACCCAGCTTTATGGATAAAGATCAAGAATTTCTAAATAAATTTGAAAGCAAAGTATTTTCACTTTCACACGAAGACATTATGGAGTTTGATAAATTCGATAATGGACCATTGCATAATGTAATAACCAGGATTAATAAACATTGTTATGGCGTTTCTATAATTGATCAGGTAAAAATAAAATTTGAAATGTTTTATGTCAATAACGAACGTGAATTAAAAGGTGATCTTATTAAGCTAGAATTAAACGAAAAAAATTATTTTCATTTGCTAATACGATTTACGACTATGCTAGCAGAAGAATATAATGACGTTAACGCGATTTCCGCTTTCAATACATTTCAAATAAAACTTAGAGGATTTCTTGAAAAAATTGGTTTTTTCACCACCACTTCTTTTGAACTAAAACCCTACTTAGGTAAAAATGGAATAATGATCACTACAGCACCAAGAGGAATTGTGAATATTATTTTAATTGATCATTCAGACTTTTACAGAAAGTTTTTTAATGATATTTATAGACATGAAATTGAAGAAAATGCAGAATATGTTTATTTAATGGTAAATAGCGATTCTGGCTACATAAAAATTGGAATGAGCAAAAATCCGAGTTATAGAGAAAAGACCTTACATTCAGAAGAACCTAAAATTTCGTTAATAGCTTTTTGGAAATGTAATAAACATGTTGAAAAGGAACTTCATGTGTTATTTAAAGATAAAAGAGTCAGAGGCGAATGGTTTAATTTACAGCTTATAGATTTAAAAGAAATTGAAGAATATATGTCTGTTTATAACCATAGTTAGCAGTCTAGCTCTAACACAATTGTTATGCTATATTTAAATTATGCCTAAATTACGGCAAGTAAGTTATTTATAAATAAATGCTAAAGTATCTATGAATCTGTATAAATGGAATTTACAACATTGACATGGAGTTTCTATACCTAAATTACTTGAGTTTAAGCAAAAAATTAACACATATCCAACTTAGCAATCTACATGCCAATAGATTGACTTCACTTTTGTTGACAATAACATATAATACCCCAATAAAAATCATTATTAGTAATCTGCCGTCAGTATAGGTTTATGCTTGGAACTCACAATTAGAAAACCCGCCCGATTGACGAGCGGCAATTAATTAATTTCTATTGGTGTATCCATTCCTAAAGAAATATTATATGTGATAAAATACAATCCATAATTTATATACTTATAAGGTCACTTGCTTGAGTTTTCCAAAGGTTTCTAGTTCCATAAATTTCGAACGGAAAAGAGTTTCCGGCATCTTTTTTCTTAGAAGACTATGAAAATTCTCGTCGTGGGTAGATAAAATGATTTGTTTCTTTTCATTTACAATAAGGCTTCTTAAAAGATCAATAGTTGATAATATGTTTATGCTATCCATAGACTGTATTGGATCATCAATAAAAATACAATCAAGATAATTCCCTTTATTGTCAACAGCATTAAGTGCTTTCGCCAAGAATATGCTAAGGCTCAAGATATTTAACTGCGCGGTGCTAAAATAAAGGTTTGGAATGGTAAGCAAATTTTCATCTTCTTTGTATACGCACACATTAAGCTTTGGCTTATCTTCATTAAAATCGCAAACGAATTTTATCTTTTTATAGTCAGGGTGTGGATCAATGCGCCTATAAAGTTCATTTATCAGGTCTTCATAAAAGAAAGACTTTATCTGTCCTTCTATAAAGGAAGCAATCTTTTCCTTTTCCTTGGTCAACTCTTTTTGCACCTGACCTGATAAAAAACCTATTTCTTCTTTAATTTGGCTCTCACTAAGCTTTGATCGATTATAGGTAAGTAACGGCTCAATATGTGCTTTCATGTCAATGAGGAGAGTGTAATCGCGCAGTACCGCACGCTTTTCCTCCACCAATACACGATTTTTACTTATTTCCTTATCACACATTGCCATTAAATCCTCTTTACCGAGTCTCTCTTCTTCAATTCCAAACTTTCTCTTTACCCACTGTTCGAAATTTGTATTAAGGGATAGCAATTTATTGAGGGATTTAATATTATCAGCCAAACTTAACTTAATCTCTTCCTCTTTAAAGATCGCAAGGGCCTCGCGCATCCCCTTTAATTCAGCTTCTAATTCGCTTTTCTTTGACCTTATCATTAACAGCGCAGCGACAAACTCATCATTTTTCTTTTTAAAGGCTGCTTCATCAATTAAAGGTTCTTTAAACTCTTCTATAATATAAGCAAGCATCCTTTTATATGTTTCGTCTTCAAACATATCTTGAATTGCTTTATCCTGAACATCAATTCCTGCCCTCAATGTCTGAGTCGTTGTATCAAAGTCAGCTAATTCCTTAAGTAATACTTCATGTTTGGCCGTTAATGTCGTATTCCGGTCCTCTGCAGCAGAGAAGTCATGCGTCAGTGATTTTAAACGTTCCTCAAAAGATTTTCCGCCTAGAAGTAACCTATAAGTACTTCTGCGATCCTCTAGCAACAGCATTTTATCCTTTAGCTCCTGAAGGCCTAGCTTGGAGGCATCAAAATCTTTTATATTAATTAAAATTTTACCCTTGAGTTCTTCAAGTGCCTTATCAATAGCTTTTCGAAAAAGTTCAGTCAGTTCAACAAAATCTTTGCGGTGTTCCGCTTCAGTTTCTTCTGCTGTTGAAAGTTGCGTCAGTAACGTCAGTAACGCCGTGCTAAGGGAAGTATTCCCTTCAATACTTTTACGTAATTCTTCAAAACTACCATGATCGTGTGTACACAATGGACACGTCGATTCACCTGCCTTAGAGGCAATTTCAGCGCCGGCTGCTATGAATTTCTCAATATTCTCCGAGAATTTTTTTTGATTGTCAATGGAATTATGGAGCTGAGAAATAGCCTCAACCGACCTTAGCATATCTTTTTCTTTTAGATCAATTCTATGTAATACTTCTGTGAAAGATAGAAAAAAAGGGTCATCAGGAGGGGGATATAATCCCAATGCTGCATTTATAAGTGCGTTATTTAAAATATTTTGTTGTTCTTCCAACTGTCCTCGAACTAGTAGCAAATCCTTATTATCTTCTTCGGCCTTGACTAATAGTGGTCCTAATTTTCCTATTTCGTTATTATCTTCAACATCCTGCTTATTCGCTTTCTTAATGTTATCAATACTGTCCTTTAATTTCTCATAGGACTCAATGTTACTGTCCAGTTCACTTTTTTTTGCACTTGCTGATAAATCAAATTGGATCCTTTGATCGGAACGCTCCTGTATTTTACTCCTATCAGCTGCGATGGAAGCTACATATCCGTCAATACTTCCTTTCATTTTTAAGAATTCTGGTAATAGCCTTAGAGCGTCTTTAATACGCTCAGTACTTTTTTCTACGTTAATGATATCCACGTTTATCGAAGAAAGCTCATTTAAAATCTCTTTGATTCTACTATATTTTTTTTGTACAGCGTACAACTCTTCCGTCACCTTTTTTAGTTTCTCGATAGCCCCCAGATTTGAAAAATAGGAATCAAGGCTGACTTTATCCTCCGTTTCTATATATAGAGTTTCAATCTCGGCAATTAAGGCCATAAGGCGAGTAATATCTGCACTAACTTCGCCTTGTCGTTTGAGAGTGTTTTCTGTTAGGTTCGCGTCGTCAATCTTAGAAAAATTTTCAGTGATAGGCTGCAGAATAAAATCTTTTTTTAGACGTAGTATAATATCGTTTACCTTACTTATAAGCATCATGTCGCCATCAAAGTCCAATGTTTTCTGGACTCCTTCAAGTTCTGCACCCAGCTCCTGTATTCTGCTTTTATTTTCTGCTATTAGGTCTAAAAGCGAGCGGTAATATTGGTCTATTGAATCCTCAGAGAAATAAGCCATGAATTTCTCGTACCGCTGATGCGCATCATCCTCTTTTAAAAATGCGTCAATCCACTCTTGGGAAAGGATTACTTTTTGAAAATAATCTCTAGGATTAGTACTCTTAGAACTAAAGTCAGTATCCTGCGCTCCTTTTCGGCCTTTTTTTAACTTATTTTCTATAATATTTTCGGGGGCGGGCTGATCAGTATGAACCCGAACCAATGTTTCGTTGTCGTCTAGAGAATTTATATTACGTAATATAGAAGGAGCATCTCCATTATTAATACTCTTTTGAAATTTAGAATTTTCCTGATTACGCTTATCTTTCATCAGGAACCTATGAATATTGTTTGTAATTCCCCACTCGACCGCATCGTAGAATGATGTTTTGCCAAAACCATTAGGCGCAAAAAGGGCTATAAAGTCCGCTGGCTGCCCATCACTTATGGAAAAATCAAAAGTACCGTCAATTAACTTATCGTAGGCCCTAAAGGCTTGGATTTCAACTTTTTTAAATTTCATCTCTTAAACCTTTTAGAATGGAATCGAAAACCTCATTAAAATGCAGCTTATTTTTTTTTCTTGATATCGCATTGCTATTGTCCAACACTGATGCGATTATCGGATTTTTTTTAAATACTATCCTATCCGGCAGTATAATTTTAACCTGCAAGTCCGTGTTTGTAATATGTTCGATAACTATATCTTCAGGATTTTTATCTGCCTCTTCAACAAATATTTTACGGCTAGATATAGTGTCGTTCTCAATTTTATATTTCAATCCCCTGTCGATTTCAAATGAAGCTTGATAAAAAAGATATAAGTTCCATATTTCAAAATCTGTATCTAACCCAGTCTGATAATTTACAGCTATAAAATTAGACACGCTGTTCCATTGATTCTCGAGTTCCTCGTGTGTAGCGAACTTTAAAAAGAAACAATGAATTTTACCTGAGAAGTCAATTATTTTTTTTTCGACTGAAACCTTGGGAAAAGTTTCTGCAAACTTCTCTATAAAAGTTGTATTATATTGTGAATAGCTCATTAAATTGTTCCTTTAGTTTTTCAATTAGTTCTTGTTCATCCAGTATATCTTCATAATCTGCCATCTTATCTTTCAGGCATTTGTCAGTAAAATAGTCGATATGGACAAACCGATAGGAATCAAACGGAAAATTTATTCCGTCATCTGTTTTCATAAGTTTTTTTTCCGTAGCGCGCGTTATCTTTGGAATTTTACCCTTTTCAATCTCGTAGCTATAACTTGGCCGATGTGCCGTTCCAACAATAACAGTTCCGCCCACAGGCAATCCCCTGTAATCTGAATATACAAGGTTTTGCAGCTCACTTGTCCAGTCATTCTTGGTATCAGAATATAGTAGCCTGTAAGTATTAAATATGTCTGAAATGTATCCATCGGTCCAGGTCGTTGGTCGCACCACATTTAGAATGGTAAGAAACTCAAGCCAAATTCTCCATATCTCACTGCCTTGCAGTACTTCATGGCTTTGTCCACTAACCAAAATGCGTTGTTTAAAAAATGACCTAATACCAATTGGTGTAGTTTGACTAGTTATAATATCCTCTGCCAAATCCCTTAAACATTTTCGCATTAAGGAAACAGATTCTTCATACAGCGCGCCTACATCCAAAAGGAAAGACTTTTCCTTAAAAAAGGAAAAATCCTGTAAATAGCCAGGAAATATTGGCGAGAGTAAACCAGAGAATGTTTGTATAATTTCGTCAAATGCTTCCATTACAGTGAATTCCACTCGCCCAAGCTGCTCTGTATCCGATTCTACAACTTTATTCTGAATACCAGCAATAAGAACGTAGCCACCTTCTGATTTAATGAGACAGCCCCCAGAATGCCCAACAACTTCCTCATACTTAGGGGTATCTGGAATTCTTGCTTCCCTCACATTCCTTCTTACAGTATGCAAAATGCTAATGTTCTCATCTGGCCTGAACCAGGCTGTTTTGTTAGGATTACCCTCACGGCGGGCCTCGGGATATCCCATCAATACAAATTCACTGTTGTTAGTGTCGAGGTTATCAACCCTGCTGACAAAGGGCAATCCAGCAATTCTGGGAAGCTTTATAATACATACATCCAGTTCGGGATGCGGGAAAAAATTAGTCCCCGTAACGTAAGATGCAGGAGAAATATCAATTGCCTGCGGTGCCCCACCATCATAAGTAAACCGTATTATATCCGGTTTTTCAATCCCCCAGTCCACGATATTGTGTGTAGCGGTCAGTATATAGGTGCACGTACGGTCAAATGGCTGAAATAAGCAGCCACTTCCCCCATTTACAACTACTGTTAACTCCCTTAATTGATTAATTGACATATTATAATTTAAGATTATCAGTGGAATCCACTTTAAAGTCTGGAAAATTTAGATAATCATCTTCATCGAAAATCTTTGTAATTAAATTCGGATAATTAAAATAGATCTCTGTTTCCACTTCTTTATTTTTATTTATAGAAATAAGCCTTGCTAAAAGACTCTTATCGGGATGCTTATGTCCTTTACCGTTGGTACTTATAATATACTTATTAGTATTGACTATATTAAATAGATATGGTGAAGAATTACCCTTACTACCATGATGGGACACTTTCATGAACTTAACCGCTAGAGGTGATTTCTGATCGTAATTTAAATCACCAAGTGACTTTTCTACAACGCTGGAATGTGCGTCAGCAAGAAACAAATACGATAACTCATTAAATGTCATTATAAAAGCGATGGAGCTTCCATTGTGTATTTTAATATCTTCCTCAAAAGAATCCTGGCTAATGTGTTCCTGCAAAGTCAGACCGTAATCATCAGGCTTGCTTGAAGTGTTGGTAATTGGACTTTCAGCATCCCACTTATGCAAAAGTTTTCTAAGGGAAAACTCGTCGGGCGATAAAAACTGAAATTTTACTCCAAATCTTTCAAGTTCCATCCCTGCTGCTATTACTTCCTGATACCAAATGCCGAAATCGGTAATATAATCCTCGAATGCAACCCCTTGTGCGATGCCTGTATTACGTTTACCTTGTAACACTTTAATTATTCTTAAGTTCTCTTTAATTTCTGGCCATCCAAAATGTTCACAAATTAACCTTCCCGAATTAAACCAGATTTCCTTTATAATATCTTTCGCGCTTTGGAGATCACTTTCGAACCATTTCAGTACACCGGCAATGTGATCGTTATCTACATGGGTTAAAATTAAAAGATCAATATTATGCCCTTCAGTTTTGATTTTACTTACCATTGTTCTTAATTCCCCTTCAATAGGGTCTTTTTTTGATGCTGCATTATATGTTGACTTAGTTCCTCCATCAATAAGGACATTACGGACTTTTTTATCGCTATCAATAAACGTAATTAGGGTGCAATCGCCGTTAAAAGCCTTAAGAAATTTGAATTCCATGTTTTCGAGATAAGGATATTTCATATAAAAATAACATAAAATAACTTACAAAGTAAATAATTTATGCACATGATTGAGCAGGTATATTTCCTGATTATATAATTTTTAGCCTCGAAAACTACTTAGCTTAAGATATGTTTACCTTTTTGGTACATTACTATATAAATGTGTAGGACTAATGCCAGCGACTCTATTAGTTGCTGAAACTGCGAAAATTTGTTGGCTGGATAGAACATAACAATTTTACGAAAAAAATAGTACAAAAAACACCGAATTATGGCTATTTGTTATTTAGCCTCCAAAAAGAATATAAAGATTGATAGCAACTACTTGACATCTTAAAAACAAGCAATACTTTTTTGCTTGGGATGCCTCGAATTGCGGGGCATATAATACCTTTAGCTCACCCTATTATGGTGGCTCGTGTAATGTCAGCTACATATCAGGCTTAAACTTGCTTTAAACAAACCTTTGAGTTAAATATTTAGATTGTAGTTTTGGTTTACAATGATTTAATACGGGCTAATTAAAAACTTAGCTTCGGTAGTTAACGAGATAGATCAAGTGTATATCAAAATTAGTGCAATTGTATTGCGGGGTATCACTAATAATAATTTGGCAATGACAAGATTAATTGAAAGCAGTGCATATTATATTTCTGTGGATAAAGTATTTACATTATCAATAACTTTGGACTTAATTTGATAAGAATTACAAGAAATTTCCATTACAGAAATCAGCACTATTTAAGAGTCCTAAATAAAATGCGCATTGCCATGAGTTAATATTAATTGCCTTTCTGCTTTGATAAGATTCCTGAATATGTGATTCTAAATTATCTTTTCCTCCCACCTCAAATAACTTAGTAAAATATCCTTTACTGTTTTCAAATTCTTCTATTGCATGTGTAGTATATAATCTGTTAAGATGAAAAGAATTGAAATGATTGATTATTCTAGTCCTTAAAGTGGCATTAAGATGACAGCCTGGTCTCGAATAAAACTGAATCAATAGAGGATTCACGGATAGTACTTGGCAAACAAGCCATTGTTCATTTTCAATATTATCATAGTATGGGTGAATAGTTTCTTGTTCAGCAGTAGTTGGAAAATCAACGAGCTTTCCTTTATTACAATCTGAGCAAGAAGGAATCAAGTTAAGCGGTGATGTAGCAAGTAAAGCGTATTTTGATTTTGGTAAATTATGATCCAAAGTCGTTGCTACGCGAACCCCGCATTGAGGGCATCTTCCGCTAGGTGCACCTATTAAAAGTTGATCATAATATTTCCTTGCAGCATTTGACTTATTAACCATTCTATCTGAGTAGATACTTTTGAGTACTTTTCGATTAACATCCGCGCTAATTTGAGTATTCCTGACAATCTCAAAAAGCGTATTTATGGCCTTACGTTCATCATAATCGTTCTCTGCTTCTTCCAAAGAATCTAGCGCTATTTCTATAAGGCTTTTCAGTACTATATCGGTCATGTTAGCTATACAATCAATAACAACTTCTCGAACTCGAATCTCAGGTTTATCAATTTTTCTCATCAATTATTATAGAGTAAGTTTCTTAATATCGCACGCCCCTCCATCCCAAGTTGATTTCCAAGCTTTTGTATTGCTTCTTCGTAGTTATCTGATGAATTAGCGATTTTATTTAATAATGTATGAAATCCAGCATCCGTTACTTCAAGTCCAAAAACCTCCTGTGTCAAAAGACCTACATTTTCGCCAAATGACTCGGTTTCTAATCTTTCGGCAACGGCCATTACACCCTGACGGCGTAATTTCCACACACAAGATTGTGGCACTTCCTGCAAGACAACAGGCGAATGTGTACCAATAATTGCTACCGCATTTCTTTTGGTTAATAGGTCGGATAATGTCCTGATAAATGCGGACAAAAGTGGTGGATGTAAATATGCTTCAGGCTCGTCCAGAAAAACAAGACTTTTCTCCTCTAATGTCTCAACTAATTTTGTAATTGTCAATAGTACTATTTTATGACCTGAACTCAGTTTGTGAAAAGTTTTCTCTGAAATGTTTTTAAATTCCTCGCCGATTTGAATTTCTGCAAGTTGTGAAATTTCTGCCTCAGCAAAGATTGGATCTGTTTCTAGCATTTTTAACGCTTCGATACATCTCGAATTTTTCGCTCCAGCAATACATTTTTGAACGCTTCTAACAAATTCACTTTTTAATTGGTCAGGGCTTTTTGGAGGCAACGGTTTTGTACTATCCTTATTTGCAATCCTTTTCAAACCAATGTAAGAGAACTTAATATCAGAAGTTTGACCATTTTCGCTAACAGGCTGGAATTCATCAAATGCACTAAATGAAACTGAAACAACATTTGCAAAAAGCCTTTCACTTTCATCGAGATTACTCATAGTAAAGTAGCCAACTCTATTGCGAGGGGTTCTTTCTCCAAGCAGCGCTCGCAACATATTATTGAAAAGATGTGTTTTTCCTACACCATTTCTTCCGATGATGACATGAATATTTGTAGGCGGATTGGATTTTGGAACAACGTGGAATTCCAGTGTAATGTCTTCGGCTAGTTTCGAAATTCTTGGCAATATAAAAGTAAAGTCATAAGGTGTCAGCTCCACTATACCTTGAGCTAATCTTCTAAATTGCTTTTCGACGGATAGCTTACTTACATCACGCAGTAAAGATCTATTAGTAACATACTCTTTTTTTGCTACTTCATAATTTAAAGGGTCAAAAGCGATATCACGTAATGCCGTTAGTACTTCAAATCTGAATTCTTCTCCAATTACATTTAAGTTCTCGTAATAGCTGGCATCCTGTCCAATTGAAAAAAAAGTTTCATCTAATTTATCAAAAGTTTCCGGTAAAGTAGGTCTTCGCTTTCCATTCATATTCGTTTCACCAATCTTGGTGGCACCTAGTCTAGAAATATTCCCGTTACTATCGTAATAATGAATGTGGTAGACAGTAGACCATGTAAACCAATCGTCCCAAGAACTGTTAATCAAAACAATAATATTGCTTTTATCGACATTGTTTAGTAATGGGGAATCATTCAAATAAAAGACCATATTGTAAAGCGAGGTATTAGTTTATACTTATAATCCGTTATTATTCATGCCAGTTCCAATATATAATGATAAGAAAAATGGCTTTAAAGATTACAGAGTGAAGAGATTAAAAATATCTGTGTCCACTAGCATCTAAAGTTCGTTCTATTATAATATGTAAAGTCTTTTACATTGATCAATCAAATAATTAATAAAATTAGTTAACTTTTCTATAAATTCATAAAAAAAAACTCTTACTTGACAATATAATTATATAAATTGTATAAACCCATTATTCTGCGCAATAGCGATCAATGGCTGGATATTCTCTTTGTAGCGCTGATATTCAAAACCAGATTGATCCGATAATTCAGGAAAAATAGTAAGGTATTCATCCAGCAGTTTATTTTTAGGGTTATGGATGCTAATAATTTCATAAGCAGCTTTTTGTAGGCTGTAGAACTTATCGAAGTGCTTGTCTATACTAGGAAGTCTATCGCTTTTAAATGCGTTAAAACTTTTATCGATGGGAATAAGATTCCAAATCAGGTCATGTGATACAAAAGCATGTGGTACAAAATGATCCAGCGCATACCTATCCGCCTTTAAAGCGATATTGGTAAATATACACTCTATTGTACCCAACTCTTTAAAAACTATATCCCAGTAATTTTTCCTTTGATTAGCGAGCGTGCCTCTGAAGGGTGGCTTGAATAACTTCCCGGGGATATCAGGAACATTGGGATTTCGGGATTGCAAGAACAGGGCCAGATTCCAATAGCAAAAGTCTTTAATTAGTCTGGCGTTGGCCTGCAAATAAGGTGTCCACTCCGGGTTTATTACAATGTGGCTGTCATGTAACGCGTACAATGTCTGCTTATTAAACTGTTGTGATTCACTATAAATCCTATTTTTATAGCTGCCATCGCTTTCCCCTGAAAATTTTGGAAACCATGGGGTTAAAAACCAGTGCGGTACATTTTTATTAAAATGAAAAAGGTGCTTTTGTGTTACAGGATTATCGGAAGCTACAAGCTTGCCTAATAACGCGCTTTTGCTCGTGTCAATGGAAATGTTTTCTTCCTTTGTGATAACCTGTATAGCATCTTGTATTAAATCCTGTTTACCAAAAGAAATATGAAAATAGTTCACAGTGTACCATGCACTAGCTATCATCCTAGAAAACATTTCTTTTTTTTGAATGGTAGTAGTCCCTTGTTCTACAGCTTCGGTGAGGGCAAGCAGCCAATAGAATTTATACGTCGCGGAGGTATTTCCAAAAGATGCAGCCAGTCTATTGACTGGTAGGTTAAGATACGAGGGAAGGTACATTGCGTTCATGGATGTATTTATGCTAAGATACTATAAAGATCAGCATGGTTAAAGCATTGGAAATTATAATTTTGGGGACCAATTCAAATACTTATCCAAGGCCTCCCCCTGCTTAAAAGCTAGCTTGCCTATAATTTTGTTACTAATTGCATCATACTGTACCTCAACATAAAAATCATTGATGCTATACAACTGATAATTCACTTTCTCAAAAAGTATACTGTCGATGTGCACGCCTTGCTCCCACCGCCTGGTACTGGAGTCCATCAGAAAGCGCTAAAAATTCATATAGTTTCATATGGTACTTATCAAATGCTATAAAATGCCGCGGACCTTGGCTGCGGCAGGGATTAAAAACTATTTGGGGTGCTACTAAAACGATTAATTTTTCTATATTCCTGTAACAATCATTCAAAAGACTTCTTTGAATCAATGATTTAATCATTTTTACCATACCATTTCCTGCTTCTGTTCAAATAGCATCTTATCTCGTCCGGATTCATCAGACGTAATGAGAATCCTAATTATCTTTCGCATTTAGTCTTCGCATTTCATTTTCCATTGCAGTTTCATACCAGTCGACATCAAAGTCGGAGATATTGGTGTCCACCTCAATTCCATGCATAGTGAGTGCATCAATCATCTTTTGTATTTCGCTCTTTTTTTCATTCGCTTCATCGGGATCGGTAATATACTCATACAGCCATGCAATTTCACTGTCGATATGCTCGTTGATTATTTCCTCAAAATGGGGTTGCAATGTATCGGTATCCATATATTCCAGTTCAATATCAAAATCAGAGGTAAGTTCATTGAGCAATTCTACTGCATCTTCAGCCTCATACTCTCCGGTTACTAAGTCGTTGATGATTTCCATAACGCGTTCCTGGATTAGTTCAGTGATCTCGTCATTGCCTTTAATGCTAGCGATGAATTCGCGGAAGTGCATGTTGAGATCATAGTTTTCCCTTAGCGCCTCAAAATCCCGGATTTCCCGAATGATGTGTGCAATAACATCAAATTTTTCATCGCCAGGGATAAAACGGTTGATGACCATCGCGAGTTGGATAAGGTCATATTCGATGTGATACGGATCCACAAATGATCGGTAGTTCGATAACAGCTCCTGCTGGAGTTCCTGCGGCATGGGTCTAACATTCATGCTCGCCAACGAATACAGCCTTTCGGAGAGTTGCTCGGCATAAGCTAGGCTGTGTACAATACGGTCTACCTCGTAACTATCCTCAGCTATGTGCTTGACAAGAAAATCTTCCAATGATGGGTTGATTAACTGTATAAACAAGTCTTTATCAATATAGATAAAATCCCCTTCAAGCCGTTCCATGGAACGCATAAACGTATGGCTTGTAATGCGGTAGTTGTTATTTCTAACTTCATACTGAAGTCGCTTTTGATATGCTTTTTCAAGTATGTCCCTTCTAGTAGGATATCTAAAAGTAACAAGTGTGCTAAGCAGCATACGGTCTTCTTCATTGAGCTGTTCGCTGTAGGCATGCAGCCATATCTCGTCGAGTACTTTGAAATTATGGTATAGGTAGCTTGTTAGTTTCTTACCCTGCAGGCCGGTTAACCTCTCTGGGCTTATGAGGAATTCTATGGCCCGGGGATTAAAATATTCATGGTTGCTGACAAATTCGACAATCTCAGTGGAAAGTAAGGTTTCTTTTTGAGCAGCGTCAATTTCCGCCTCTTCCACGTGGTTCTTATACAAGTTTGCCTTAATCTGCTCATCATATTGTTTGAGCTCAAACACGCTTGCATTGTCCTTTAACTTGTGGCGCCTTAATTTTTCAGACTGCTGCACGGCTGTGTTCAGGAGCTGAGAACGGGTGGTCAAGATCAGAAATTTATTTTCAAGCTTTGGAATCATGGTGAGCAGGGTGAGCAGGTGCGTCTGTGTGCCTTGCGCTTTATTGATCTCTACTGCGGTACTACCAAGGAAATCATCAAAATAAATTACCTGCTTTGAAGTATCTGCTACAAGGGCCGCTTCTGCTTCCTTCGCATCGGTAACATATGACATTTGATAGTGCTCACCAATGTACTGGTATGCCAGCATTTCTGCCAGGGTGGTCTTTCCTACCCCTGGTTCACCAGTGATGATCACATACCTGCGTCTGGCCAGCGTATCCCTGATTGTATCGAAAAGAGCGGTTTTGATATAGACTCGTAAGCGCTTTTTGAGTTCAATATCGGCCATTAGCGACGAACGGAACTTCAGTGGTGAACCCAGAATCATAGTAATAATGGAAAAATCTGCAAGCCAGAGTTTATAGTGCCGTTCCAGGATTGAGGGATTTTTATCAATCAAAGCATTAAGGTCGTTCTTTCCATAAATATCCGAGAGGTTTCTGAGGTATGGCTCAAATACTTTTTTAATGGCCTTTGCATTATCGGGGCTTAAGTCGACCGATGTAAGTACGATATAACGTGAAGGTGCCAAGGCTTTAACTTTTGCCAATTCTTTATTTTTTAGGTCACTTAAAAGCTTTGAGTACCCTGAGCGATAGTAGTGCTTCACTTGTCCAACATGCTCATGTTCTTTATTATCCGTGGAATACAGTAGATCGATGCCACGGTCCTTCCCCTCTTTATAGGTAATATAACATATTGGAGAGCCTTGCGGTTGGGCATCATTTAAAAGATCGCGTGCCAGTTCCTCAAGATCGGTGGCATTCAGGGTAGAAAAGTCATAGTTTGCCATATTGTCTATTATATAGTGTGCTCATAATAATATTAAATATATTTTTATGCTAAGCTAATAATATTTTTAGAAGTATAAATATTGATTATTTTCAGATATTCCTAAGTGAGGTTGATGATAAATTATAAAACGATAGCAGCAGATATGTAACGGTCGACTGTCGTAAATCATTTACAGATATATAGGCTAGTTCAAATAAGACGCTTCCCACGAAAAACGAAAACATGGCACAGGCCCCGCCTGCGGCAGGGAGTGCAGCGGCATCCTTTTCAGGGAAAAGATACAGCGCAAAGCCCGGTTGGCCGCCAAAAATAAGAAAGCCCTTTGAAATAATCAAAGGGCCCGTAGATAAAAAGATTATTTCTTTCCTTCTTCAATAGAAACCTTACGGTACTCCTTGAATAGTTTCTCCAGTTCTAAGGTTGCTTTACGGGCACGCGCCCCGGCAGCTTTGTTCCCTTGCGCAAATGATTCTGATTCTTTTTGGAACACTTCGATACCTGCTGCAATCTTTTCGTTTAATTCGTTCATGTGTTTATTTTTAAATGAGCCAGCAAAAATAGGTTTTTACTAATACCCAAAAGCGAATATTGCAAAATAATTGAGATGAAAAGCCTTTCTTACTCCCCTATCTCACTGTCGCTTCCCTCCTCCTCGTTCTTGCTTTTCATTTCCTGGACAAAAAAAACGGCCGGCATGCCGGTAACCGAAAAGAAGGCATTGGCAAAGCGTTGCGTACTGCTGTAACCTACCTCTTCCCCTAAGGCTTTATTAGTATAGTTAAGCATCACCTTATCCTCCTTTAGCCTGTCAACAAGATAATTTATCTTCAGGCCGTTAATATATTCTGTAAAGCCCTTATCCCTGTAATGGCGGATCACTTTGGAAAGGTATTTCGTATTTGAGTTAAAGGCTGCTGCCAGCTTTACCAGCGTCCACCCTACTTCCAGGAACTTTTTGTCCCTTTCGAATTTGGCGAGCAGTACCAAAAGTTGCTGCGCAGCCTCCGGGTTAAGGTCAGGATATTCCGTCCGTACCTTTTCCGCAGGCGGGGAAGCTATGGCCTTATCGTCTTTCTTCATCAGCTCCTCAAACTTTTTACGGAAGATCTTTTTATTGGATATGTGACGGTAAACAAGATAAAAAATGGTCAAAAACAGGACTACGATTGCCGACCCATAGATATAATCATTGTACTTTCTGCGCTCCAGTGACCGCTCTATAAGCTGCTTCTGCTCCAGGAGCTCTTTGGTATCGTATTCTTTATGGACCCTGCCGGACAAGTAAACAAACGTCGCCTCTATAATGCGATCGGCCCTCAATAGCTTTTTAACGTAATATAGCTGTTGTTCCAGATCATTCTTATCCTGGAAATAGCGGATAAGTATCTCATAATTCTCGCGCAGGTCGGGGCGCAGGAAATCGGTATCCCCGAAACTTTTATCCACTTTCAAAAAATAAGGCAGCGCACTACGAATATCTCCCATGGCCGTGTAGCATTTCCCTAAGTAAAAATTCCCCACGGCCTCATTGGCGAAATCTTTCTTACGGATAATGTACGGCAATGCCTTGTTGATGTTATGTATGGCGGCAGTGTAATCCCCAAGAAAATATTGGTTGATGCCTTCGGAGTGGATAAAATAGGGTTCCATATCACCTACACCAAGCCGTTTACCTTCGCTTAGCCCCTGGGTATTAGTACGAGAACACAGGCCATAGTTCCCGATTTTGTTGTAACACAGCCCCAGGGAGTGCAACGAATTAAGGTATCCCCTCTCGTCATTTACCTCGAAATAGATTATGCATTCCTTCAGCAGGGAAATAGCTTCATGATAGAAGCCCAGGTACTGCTTTATCTGTGCCATGTTGTATTTGGTCTTGTAGATAAGGTATTGATCGTTGGTCCTTGAAATAATACCATTGGCAATAAGGTAATTGTCCAATGCTTCCTTGTGCTTTTTCTGCCCGTAGTAGGCTATCCCCCTTGTCAGGTAAGCCGAACCCCGCAATGCATTATTACTTGTGGTATTTGCGGTCAGTACCATGCTGTCAGCATAGGTAAGCTGCCTGTTTACCGGGGCATAGTACACATAATTCTTGTACCCGTTAACAAGCTCCTCTTTATTATTCTCCCGCTTGGCTTTTTGCAGGAAGGCATCAAGGTACGCTGCCTGCCCCTCACTGCCATTTTCGCTGTTATCAATACAGTCATACAGGTAATCGTATGGCTTGTTTTGTAATGTGTCTGGCCCGTCTATAGTTTTGTGCTGTGCAACAGCTGAACCACCTGAACACAGGGAGCCCATTAAAATGTACTTTTTAAGCATAATAAAATGTGTTTATGCATTAGTAAAGCCAGCATAGCCATTATAAAAAAAAATTTTAAAACGATTTGGGGATGCTATGCGGGCATACTATCAAATGTAATAGAAAGTTTGTATTAACATTAAATCTTTAACAAAAACGTGCTATGGATTTCGTGGAAATCCATAGCATTTTTCATGGAAACCCACAGGTATTGTGTTGCTCCGTGTCGTGACAGGCTATAGTTTTGGCTCTGAATTCAAAAGCGAAACATTCAGTGGATGCTGGATTTTGGTTCTGCTTACCCGGGTGAAATGAACTGACGAAAAAAAAGTAATCAGTCACATTTAACACATTTCCGACCATGAAAAATTTCTTACCGGGAACTGCAATGCTATGCTTTGCACTCCTGTCCTGTACCAATGACACTATCGAGAGTGGCACAACTGAACAACCTAAACCTGAAAATTCGGCATTGGCCAGTAGGCAGGGTGTGGAAGAGATAACCCCTGCCAATGCAGCAAACCTGTATGACTTTGCGGGTGAAGCCCAGAATGAACTTCTTGACCTTTATCTTGATGGCAACTACAGCTACAGTTCCATTGAAGAAGTGAGTGAACAGGTAGCACTGCTGGCCGCCCAGCACTATGCGTTGGGTGGGCAGGATACACCACCCACGATATCACAGGAACAGGTCGCCTCTATTGTAACGAACCCCAGCGCGGCCCTCGGTGCCGTTGCGACGAGCCCTGCCTTATCCAGTACGGCGGCGGCAGCCTTTTCAGACTTTATGGTAACGCTAAATGCTGCCCAGGGCGCGACTTATGAAGAACTATATTCCCTGATTATTTCATATGAGGCGACGGTAATCAATAATCCGGCCTACAGTTCTACCGACAAGGAAGTTATCCTTACCTCGACGTCCATCGCACGCTATACTATTTACTACAGGAAGAAACGAAAAGACAGGGATTGGGATACCTCCGTGGGCAATATAGTGGCTGGTGCCAGTGGTGCGGAGGAGAATACCATTAGCGCTGTAGCGATGGCAGTAGTTACCGGTATTAGTATTAATAATGGAATTACGCAATAGCATGGATCCTAATTCAGTGATGGAATCAAAAGTAGTGGGCACAGCGTGCCTGCTACTAATTGTTGTTAACCTGGTAAGCCTTTATTTCATCTTAGACCTTTACAGCTATGATGAAATAACAGGTTACTTAGGCAACGGTGCCTTAAAAAGCTGCGGCACACGCGGCTTTGTATACCTGATGTTCCCCGTTACAATGTCGAACCTGTTGTTTATCGGTATTGCCCTGATGGTAAGGCTTATAAAATAGTCTGCTGTTTATATTATGCTAAGACTCGTGTAGAAAACTAAAGGAAAGCCATGAAAGAACCTCAACAAATCCCGCACTATTCCAACTACGGCCCGGGCCTGTGTTTATACTATATAAAATCAGGGGTACCCAATTCGGTGCTACGGGAGGTTTTTACTACCATTGCGGTCCGTATAATCCTGATAACTGATGGAACATTCAAAATTGATATTGCTAACGGGCAGTATACGCTACACCGCCAGGATATCCTAACTATCCCTGCCACCATACATTGTTCTGCCAGCACAATTGGAAACAGGTACAGCCTTTACCTGCTGACTGCCAGTACGCCTTTTCTTGTGGAGCATAGCCTGAATAGTTTTGGGAAAGAATCCTTTAATTTTTTGGTCACTCAGTCACCAATAGTTATCCAACCAAACCTACAGGCTTACAATACAATTGCCGGCTTATTTAAACATCTGGGATTGATACTTACTAATACTGATGATTCTGCTTTTCAAAAGGAAAAGGTCACACTCTGCTTTAACCTGCTGCTGTTTGAACTCGTAGAGCTTTATACCCGTAAATCTTCCAATGTAATAAAAAGGGGCAGCCAGAGGGAAAAATTAGTTTTGGGATTCCTGACATTGGTTGCGCAGCACTGCCGTGGGCAGCATGGTGTAAAATTTTATTCTGACCGCCTCTTTATCACTCCTGATTACATGAATAAGGTTGTCAGGGAAATTACCGGCAGCACAGTAAAGTATTTTATAGAGCAAGCCATAATCGCCGAGGCGAAAAACTTGTTAAGCACCACTGAATATACCGTCAGGGAAATTTCCGAAGCACTTGACTTCAGCCACCCGGGATCTTTCAGTACATTCTTCAAAAAGCTGGCAGGCATTTCACCATCTGCATACCGGCGAACGAAACCAAATGGTACAACCCAGGAGGGCGGCACTTACGGAGCCTTCTTTGTACTCTGGGATAAAAAATCCGGTCAGTAACTTTTATAGCGCCTTATGTAGAACCGCAAAACAGATAATTGTATGGCACAAAACTATACCCTGGAATGGCTTGACTCCCAAATTTCCATTGTACTCAGCCCACATAAGATGTATTTTCAGGATATCTCAAAAGATGAGCTGCAGGCTATGTCCGAAAAGGCTACTATAGAAACTATCGCCATCCAATCGGAACTCAGGAACCAGGTTTTCTCATTGCATAAGGAAAACCAGATCAAGCTTCTGGTACGCAAATACCATTCGGCACTGATCATATTGCTGGATACCATTACCGAGCATCAAAAGCATCCGGCCTTTATCCAGGCTGACCTACTGAACATTGCGGCAACGCTGATCTCCTGCCTTGATGAATTGCTGACCTTTATTGAAAAGAGGTTCTCTAATTTCCTAAGCCTTGAAGAGCGCGTCCCTTCAACGTACCTGGCTGTTTCCTGCAATGAACTTAAGATTAAGCTGGACCGGTTAAAAAAGCGATTAGTTGCCAATGTCGCAGATACACGTTTTACAGACTTGGTATTAGGTAATCTATACGGTTTTATCAATTCAAAAAAAAATGCACGCGTCACCTTCCGGGAAATGCTTTACCGCAAGGAACTCGTAAAAGAACTGGAACTTGTGGGGGAGAAAAAAAACCAAACGAGTGTCTATGCAGCACTACATGAGCTGTTGGTCTATATGAATTTCAACAGCAGGAGTTATATGAATTATTTTACACAATGTATCGCCGATAAGATCAACCTGCTGCAGAATAAAGTTGAACGCATCGACAGCCTGAATTTCCACTATAAGGAATTCCAGCAGATGCACAGCAACCAAAATATGGTACTGTACCCGCACCACGACAACCTGAAGGATGTCCTCAATAATTGGTTCAGCCAGGAGATCGCCTATCTTGAAAAGACATTGCACCTCGCAGTAAGCCCACTGAGTGAACATCGCGCGCCGGCTGCAGTACCTGTTAAAGATGAAAAAATAATATGTGACCTCTCAGCAGACCAGCTGGCCCTTATATTACGCGCAGCGGATGAATCCAGGGTTGTGGTTGCTAAGTCGATGACCGAAGTTTTTAAAAGCATCGTACCCCACCTATCCACTACTAGGAGAGAAACGCTGTCCTATACGGCAGTGCGCAGTAAAGCCTACAATGCTGAAGACCGAGATAAAGAAATTGCGGTACTGGCACTGCAGCGCATGACCGAAAAGATAAAAGGGTATTGACTACTACGTAAATAACCAAATGAGAAAGGGATGCACCGTTACTGGTGCATCCCTTTTTTTTCATCTGCCTGCAAAAAATAATTACTTCCTAACGCCCTAAAGTAGCGGGGGAACAAGGGGAACAGCACGGGGGCACAAAAAATTTGTGCTTGTAGCATTTTTGGTTGATGACTTCATTTGTCCCATAAAACTTCCCGGCCAACTCCGGGTACAGCGAAAATGTTCAACGATAAAAGAAAAGATTATGCTGACAAACATTTCATGGGGCACTTACGTTACAGCCGTCGCCCTGTTACTCACAAGCTGGTACGCCTTTGTAGGATTTCGCTTTTACCTTACCGAAGTAAAAGGCCTGTTATCCGGAAAACACAAATTCAGGGTCACAGGCCCAAGATCCCTTAGTATGGATGAACCGCCTTTACCAGAGGCTGAGGTACCTCCCACTACACATGGGATCGACACCTCCGCCTTTGCTGTCGAGGACCCTACGTTCAATGATGTGGATGCGGTCGTTGAAAAACTCAAATCTACTATTGCCGACGCGGCCAAACGCAGTGTCGTAAAAGAGGAACTGCTTACTTACCTGCACTTGGTGTTAGAAGAATTTCCCTCGGTAAAAAATTCCCCTTTCCGCGAGTCGGTCAGTGAATTTATCGCCTCAGAATGCAATAAAAATGACACTCTTACCGTGACCGCTGAAGAAGCGGATGCATTGTGGGATTAAACCTAGATAGCACAGGAAAGCCCTTGCCTGTCCCCTATGCGGCAGGACGTGATGTGACAGAAGGAAGCGGGCTACAAGGCAACGGCAACCTGTGCTTAATTACCTATCAACTTAATATAAAGCATCATGAAAAAACACAATTTACATTTCAACTATCCCAGCCGAAAAGCAGCAATCTATATCCTGCTATTTTCGATGATAATCCCCTGCACCCTATTAGCCCAGGATGGCCTTGCCGGAATCAATGAAGCTAACGACCAGGTGCGCAGCTACTTTGCAGCAGGTACCGACCTGATGTACGCTATTGGCGCCCTTGTGGGCCTTATCGGAGCGGTTAAAGTCTACCAAAAATGGAACTCCGGTGACCAGGATACGTCCAAAGTTGCCGCAGCGTGGTTTGGCAGCTGCATATTCCTTGTTGTTGTAGCGACCATCATCCAGTCCTTCTTTGGTGTTTAAAAAGGTATGGAAAGCTTACTTAAGGAAAAACTATGGGCACACATTGCCCATCATAATCCGGACCTCATGCTCAATCTGGAGGCGGACCATTCGGTAACAAAATACCTTGATAAAAAAATGAAAGGTATTATGCCTATGATAGCACAGTTAGTTGCTGAGGCAAAACCGCAGTACATCATTCAGGATTTGTGCCTGGAAGCCCTTACAGCAGACCTGATACCCTCAAAATTCCTGTATATCCGTTCAGTAATTGAAGAAGATTTCAGTGACGATTTTGAGCGGCTGAAGGAAACAGGGATCCTGACGTATGAGGTGGCCAACCTCATCACGATCTGTAATGCAACAGTGTTTAAAAGTTTAGGCTTTACGACGGACAATCTGGAGGACCGGCATCTTCGCTATGCTGTCACTGCAGAAATATACTACTACTTCATGGAATGATGCTATCAATGAAAAGGGACTATGAAAACAGGGTACTATGGCTTACAATATCTCAAAAAAACTGGAAGGCAACGTTCGTGCCATACGGATTGCGATGGATTTCCAAAAAGGCCAACCGCTCTCATCGGAAGACCTTGCCATCCTTCAAGGTTACGCAGGATTTGGCGGCATAAAAGCCATCTTGTACCCATATGACTCCAGGGAAAGCTGGCAGGCAAACGGAGCTACGAATGACGACCTGAAATTGTATCCCGATATCATGGCGTTGCACGACCTGTTGAAAGCTAACCATACGGAACAGGAATACAAAGAGATTGTAGCCTCGGTGAGAAATAGCGTACTAACTGCTTTTTATACCCCTGAAGTCATACCCCGCACCATATACAATGTTTTAAAGGAACGAGGGATAGCACCTAAAAGGCTTTATGAACCCTCAGCAGGTTCCGGTGTATTTATCAACGAGGCGGTACAGTCATTCCCAGGCCTTGAACAGGTTACGGCAGTTGAAAAAGACCGGCTGACCGGCCTTATACTTTCGGCACTTAACAGCACACTCCATGTAAAATCCGATACCCATATTAGTGGGTTGGAACAGGCACCGGTAATTGACAACGGCACCTACGACCTTGTGGTAAGCAACATCCCTTTTGGTAACTTCCCTGTATTTGATGCATCGTTCCCCAGTAAAGACCTTTCAGGAAAAATCCACAATTATTTCTTCGCTAAGGGACTGGACAAACTGGCGGATGGCGGACTGATGGCCTATATTACCACCGATGCCTTTTTAAACAGCCCTTCCAACCAGGGAGCAAGGGAGTACCTTTTTAAGAATGCGGACCTGATCAGTGTGGCAGTAATGCCGGACAACCTGATGAAGGATACCGGAAATACAGAGGCGCCAAGCCATCTGCTGATTGTCCAAAAGAATAACAGCAAGGAGAAATTAAGTTGGGAAGAGGATTTCCTAAATGAGGTACGTGAAAAAGAAAATGAGTTTGGCAGGTACCCTTACAATTATTTACTGTCCATAAACGACCATGACGTGGTGATAGGAAACTCCCGCAGTCCGGGGACGAACCAGTACGGGAGGGCTACGGAAGTTATATGGCAGGACGGTGACATCAACCAGATTGAAGAAAGCCTTCACGCAAGCCTTGCACATCAGTTCCGGAACCGCTTTAATAGGGAGCTTTTCAAAAAAGCCCAGGCCCAGGCCCCTACTGTCTTGCAATCGGCACCCCTGCATCAAAAGCTGACCTACTTACCCCTGCCGGAAAATAAGGCACAGGGTTCAGCGGTACAGCTCGGCTTGTTTGACCTGGCACCCGCAGAAAATAGTAACCGTGCTTCGGCCTACCTCAACAGTACTGATGAGGGTATCATCCGCAAGGAATCAGTCAGGCTGATCGGTACTGTCCGCAATATGGAGAACCCCGGCCACGAGAACATTGTCCTGTTGACCGCCAAACAACTTAAGGGAGAGCGGTACCTCTACAGGTTACATTCCAACCTTGGGGAAGTCAATAACCTATCGGTTAACTGGATGAACGCATCACTGTTGGCGTATGAGATTAATGCGATCAACACGATGCTGAATAGTTTCGGGCAGACCTTCAGGTTTGAGGGCGACCAGACGCTGGAGAGCCTGTTCCGCTTCCACGAAAAGGAAATCGGGCCCTTTACGGAACTGCTGCCTTTTTACAGGCAGGGCACTTTGGTGGTACATATGGGACGGGCAGGAAAACTGGACAACCCGGATCCTGAATTTAAACAGGCTGCGTTCCATCCCCTCAGCGGGCAGGGTACTATCAATTTTTATAAGAGTTATATCGCACTTCGTGACAACTACCTGCAATTGTCCGCCCGCGAAATTGAAGGCGATGCGATCAGCAGCGGCGAAAGGGAAGCCCTCAACGGGCAATACGACCGCTTCGTATCAAGGTACGGTATGCTGAATAGCCCTGCCAACCGAAGGCGCATTACGGAAGACACTGCTTTTGGGATATCCCTTCTGGCATCCCTGGAGCGCAAAGAAGGCGAACGTTATGTGAAATCCGATATACTGAGCCATTCTGTCCAAAAATCGAAAGAGCGTTTTGTAACAGATGACCCCATAGAAGCGCTTGCCCATAGCTTAAATGATACCGGCGGTGTACACCTTGACTTTATAAAAGTGGCTTTGGGCATTGATGAGATCGAAGCCATAAAACGCCTTGGGGATAGCATTTACCTCAATTCGGGATCAGGCTCATGGGAAACTGCAGACCAGTACCTGAGCGGAAATGTAGTGGAAAAGCTTCATTTAGCGCGGGCACATCTTGAAAGAGCGCCTGAAAATATACAATACAAGCGAAGCGTTACTGCATTGGAACAAATACAGCCGGAACGTATCCCCTTTGAGATGCTGGACTTTAACCTTGGGGAGCGCTGGATACCTACTGATTATTACAGGCAGTATGCCACGGAACTTTTTGAGAAGGAAACGGATATTAGTTACTTTCCGTCATTGGACACCTTTAAGGTTGCAACGGCACATAACATCAAAATAGACCGTGAATATGCTGTTACACCGCAAAATGGAAGGATCACCTACGGCTATACCATACTGGAACATGCCCTGGAAAATACGACCCCATTCTTTACCTATGAGGTATCGGTTGGAGGCGGTAAAACTGTCCGTGTCCCGGATAACGATGCGATACAATTGGCGCACCAAAAGATAGAGCAGATCAGGAATGGTTTTGTGGACTGGCTAAAGGAACTGCCGGATACAGACAAGAAATATATTGAAAACCTGTATAACGACACGTTCAACTGCTATGTGCTGCGCGAGTATGACGGCAGCCACCTGACTTTTCCCGGGCTGGATAAAAAAGCACTTGAGATCGATGACCTGTACAGTTCCCAGAAGAATGCGGCATGGCGCATTGTGCAGAACCGCGGCGCGCTGGTGGACCATGAGGTGGGGCTCGGAAAAACGCTGACCATGATCGTGGCAGCCCAGGAAATGAAACGGCTTAAGACCATCCATAAACCGATGATCATTGCCCTTAAAGCGAACGTGGACCAGATCGCAGAGACCTACCGCAAGGCCTACCCTGCGGCAAAGATACTGGCACCCGGGCAAAATGATTTTACCCCGGCGCAGCGGACCAGGCTGCTACACGAGATTAAGAATAATAATTGGGACTGTATTATCCTGACACATGACCAGTTTGGCAAAATCCCGCAGTCCCTTGAGATACAAAAGCAAATTTTTCAGGAAGAGATGGATAACATTGAGCGGGATCTGGATACCCTGCGTGAAATAGGTGGCGACATTTCCAAAAAGATGCTAAAGGGCCTTGAAATACGCAAGAATAACCTTGAAGGTAGCTTAAAGGGCCTACTGCGTGATATTGAGGAAAAAAAAGACACGGGCATTAACTTTAAGGAAATGGGTATTGACCACCTGTTTGTGGACGAAAGCCACAAATTCAAGAACCTGACCTTTACCACAAGGCACAACCGCGTTGCGGGCCTTGGCACCACAGAGGGCAGCCAAAAGGCGCTGAACATGTTGTTCGCCGTGCGTACACTGCAGGAAAAATTTGACTCGGACCTGTGCGTTACCTTTTTATCAGGTACACCGATTTCCAACAGCCTTACGGAAATGTACCTCTTGTTCAAATACCTGCGCCCACGGGAAATGGAGCGCCAGCACATTGAGAATTTTGACGGCTGGGCAGCAGTATTCGCCAAGAAAACTACTGACTTTGAATTCAGTGTCACTAATGAGATCGTTGCCAAGGAGCGCTTCAGGCATTTTATCAAAGTACCGGAACTGGCAATGTTCTATAACGAGATCACGGATTATAAGACAGCGAAGCATATCAACCTTGACAAGCCGGAATTACAGGAAACCCTTGTGAATATTGCCCCGAGCGATGAGCAGAGGGAATTTATAAAAAACCTGATGGCTTTTGCCAAAACCGGCAATGCCGAACTCATAGGCCGCGCTAAGCTCACGCCAAAAGAAGACTTGGGACGCATGCTTATCGCCACCAATTATGCCAAGAAAATGGCGGCAGACCTGCGCCTTGTAGATGAAGATAAATATAGCGACCATCCCCATAATAAAGTGAATACAGCGGCGCGGAATATTGCGTCGATCTATGAAGCCAGCACCCCGCATACGGGCACGCAGATCGTTTTTTCGGATATAGGGACACCCAAGCCGGACAGCTTTAATATGTATGATGCACTAAAGGATAAACTGGTCGGTGATTTTAATATCCCGCCCAGCCAGGTGACCTACATCCATGACTGGACGGACAGGCGAAAACCGGAATTGTTCCGGAAAATGAACAAAGGGGAAATCCGTATACTGATCGGAAGTACTGAAAAAGCAGGGACCGGGCTTAATGTGCAGGAGCGCGTTGTGGCGCTGCACCATTTGGATATACCCTGGCGGCCCTCTGACCTGGGACAGCGCAATGGACGTGGCGGCAGGCAGGGCAATAAACTGGCAAAGGAACATTACGACAATAAGGTCCAGAATTTTATTTATGCCACCGAGCAGTCGCTGGACAATTATAAGTTCAACCTTTTGAAAAACAAAGAAACGTTCATTGCACAGATGAAAAACTGCGAACTGAATGTACGCACCATTGATGAGGGGTCAATCGATGAAAAGAGCGGGATGAACTTCTCGGAATACATCGCCATCCTCTCGGGAGATACCTCACTGCTGGAAAAAAGCAAATTGGAAAAGAAAGTGGCCGTTATGGAAAGCCTGAAGACAGTCCATTTCCGCGAAGCCAGCCGGACAAGGATCGGGTTGGAAAAAATGCAGAATGAAAGGTTCAGCACCGCAGCAACACTGGAAAAGCTGAGTAACGATGTAGGCTATTATAAATCAGTGCTGCAATATACCCAGGATGGCGCCAAGGCAAACCCTGTAACCTTATGCGGCATTGCTTCTTCCGATCCCGAAGCTATTGGCAAGCATATCCTTAGCCTGTATGAGGGATGGAAGCCACCGGAAGGACAAGCAGAGCAGAAGATCGGAAGCCTCTACGGGTTTGACCTTTTCATCCAGCGAAAATATGAAGCCTATGAAGAAAAAGGCAGCTATGAGTACCGGTATTCCAACAGCTTCTATGCGCAGCGGCAGGCAGATGGGATTAAGTATACCTATAACGATGGGCTGCCCAATATTGATAACCCAAAACTGGCGGCACGCTACTTCCTCAATGCCATTGACCGTGTCGACAGCCTAAAGGAAAAGTACGATTCGAAATTAAAAGAGCTGATAACCGAAATACCCAAGCTGGAAAAGTTACTACAGAAATCCTTTGCGCAGGAAAATGAATTGCAGCAGATGAAGAATGAGCTTGCAGGCCTGGAACGGGAGATCACGATTAAAATCCAGGAAAGCCAACTCAAACAGCAACAGGAACATTTCGGCAACGCTGGTGATGAGGGTACTATTGAGATAAGCCATACGGTAGTAACGGAACAGGAAGCAGCCGCACGCGGGCCAACGGTGCAGGAATCAGGACCTGTAACCAAAACGGATCCGGAACGAATACGCAGCAGGATGCGATTATAACTTTAAAGTAAGCTACTATGTCAAACAGCGTCTACCAAGTCAATAAAGGAATTAATAAATCCATAGAATTCAAGGGGTTGAAAGCACAATATATATGGTATCTCGGCGGTGGCATTGCCGGATTGCTGATAGTGTTTTCAGCAATGTACCTCATAGGCCTACCCTCCTTACTTTGCGTGGGAGTAATTCTCATAGCAGGCGCACTACTGGTTGTGAAAGTGTATGGGATGAGCAATAAATATGGTGAGCATGGCCTGATGAAAGCCATGGCGCGAAAGCAGGTGCCTAAAGTTATAAAAATACGGGGCAGGCAGCTATTCCTTAAAAAATAAGCCATCAAACTATGTAACGACAATACTATGGAAAAGACAATTGAAACTATGTTTCCGATAATGGATGTGGAACATGACTGTATCATCAGCAAGCAGGGAGATGTAACCATTGTCTTCCGTGCGGACCTCCCGGAGATCTTTACGCTTTCCGACCAGGAATATGAAACCTTCCATCAGACGTGGGTAAAGGCCATTAAGATACTCCCAAAATTCAGCATATTCCATAAACAGGACTGGTTCCTGGACAGCAGCTACACGGCTGATTTTACAAAGGAAGATACAAGTTTCCTTAGCCGCAGCAGCGAGCGTTTTTTTAACGAACGTCCTTTTTTAGAGCACAGTTGCTATATTATGCTGACTAAAAAGCCGGCAGGCCGAAAGGCGTCAACATCGCTTTTCTCCAGCCTGCTGCGTACTACCGTAGTACCGGAAGAAACGCTCAAGCCACAGCTCCTACAGGAATTTCTGGACAGTGCAGGCCAGTTCCAGAGGATACTGGAAGACAGCGGTTTTGTACAACTAACAAGGCTAAAAGAAGAAGCGCTCAAAAGCCACAAGGACAAGCTTGGTCTGATCGAACGGTATTGTTACCTGGCAGATAAAGCGGATGACCTTATCATTAACGACCTCAAATTCGATGAGGGATTGCGTGTCGGCGACAAATATTGCCAATTATACACACTGGCGGATGCTGAAGACCTGCCGGCACTCTGCGGCAGCCGTATCAACTATGATAAGTATTCTACAGACAAAACTAAATTCAGCGTGGGATTTGCATCTACACTGGGCCAGTTGCTTTCGTGCAACCATATTTATAACCAGTATGTATTTATCGAAGATGCCCAAAAGACACTCCAAAAGCTGGAAAGTAAAAGGCTGCGCCTGCAATCCCTATCGGCCTACAGCCGTGAGAATACGATCTCCAGGGATGCCACCAACGATTTCCTGAATGAGGCGATTGGGCAACAACGTTTACCGGTTAAGGCACACTTCAATGTACTGGCGTGGACCGATACTAAAGAGGAACTTAAAGATTTGAAGAACATGATCTCCTCGGCTATTGCACAAATGGATGCCGTAGCCAAGCAGGAAACCGTAGGTGCCCCGCAGATCTATTGGGCTGGCATACCCGGTAATGCAGCTGATTTTCCAGTGAACGACACCTTCGATACGTTTGCAGAGCAAGCTACATGTTTCTTCAATTTAGAGACCGGCTACCGTTCCTCTATAAGTCCATTCGGCATTCGTTTGGGCGACCGCCTGACCGGAAAGCCGGTACACGTCGATATTAGTGATGAACCCATGGCAACGGGAATTATTACCAACCGGAATAAATTCATTTTGGGGCCGTCAGGTAGTGGGAAGTCTTTTTTCACGAATCATATGGAACGGAGCTATTATGAGCAAAACGCGCACATCGTACTTGTGGATGTAGGCCATAGCTATAAAGGGTTATGCGATATGGTAAATGGCTATTACTTCACGTACACCACCGAAAACCCTATCCGGTTTAACCCTTTTTTTATCGGGGAGGGCGACGCATTGGATACCGAAAAAAAGGAAAGTATTAAAACATTACTGCTGGCCCTGTGGAAGAAGGACGATGAGTCGTTCCGGCGCAGTGAGTATGTAGCCTTATCCAATGTCATAGCGGGCTATTACAGCCACCTTGAAGCTAAAGATGACGTATTCCCGGGCTTCAATAGTTTTTATGAATTCCTGCGTGATGAATATATTCAGGTACTTAAGGAAGACCATGTAAAAGAACGAGACTTTGATATTGACAATTTCCTGTATGTGCTCCGCCCCTATTATGAGGGAGGTGAATTTGACTACCTGCTCAATGCTACTGAGAACCTCGACCTGCTGCAGGAACGCTTTATCGTCTTTGAACTGGATAATATTAAAGACCACCCCATACTGTTTCCTGTGGTTACGATCATCATTATGGAAGTCTTCATCAATAAGATGCGCAAGATGAAAGGCATCCGAAAAACGATACTGATCGAGGAGGCCTGGAAAGCCTTAATGAAGGAAGGTTTCGCAGAATATATAAAATATTTATTTAAAACGGTCAGGAAATTCTTTGGCGAGGCTATAGTGGTTACCCAGGATATTGAAGATATTATATCCTCCCCTGTGGTAAAACAGGCCATTGTGAATAACAGTGACTGTAAAATACTCTTAGACCAGTCAAAGTACCAAAACAAATTCGACCAGATTCAGGAACTGCTTGGCCTTACCGATAAGGAAAAAGCCCTTGTGCTGTCGATGAATAAGGCTAATGACCCTTCCAGGAAATACAAAGAAGTTTTCATATCCCTCGGCGGCACACAGTCAAAGGTCTACCGTACCGAAGTATCGTTGGAAGAATATCTGGTCTACACAACGGAAGAAACGGAAAAAGTCAAGGTGCAGGCCTATGCTAAAAAATTTGACGGTGACATTAAAAAGGGCATTGCGGCACTGGCTAATGATATACGTAACGGAATCTAAAACACACTACCATGAAACTGAAAACTAAAATCACGTTTTTGCTCCTCTGCTTTTTACTGGCTGCGCCGCCGGTATTGCCTGCTATCCCTGCAAGTTCAACTACAACGGCTGCTGTACCGCTGGTCAATATCATTAAGGAAGCCATTAAAAAAGTCATCAAAGCCATCGACCTTCGAATCCAGCGCTTGCAGAACAAGACGATCTGGCTGCAGAATGCCCAGAAAAAACTGGAAAATACATTGTCAAAGCTAAAGCTGGATGAAATATCGGAGTGGACTGAAAAACAGAAGGAACTCTATAAAGCGTATTATGATGAATTGATGAAGGTGAAAACAGTCATCACGTACTATAAGCGCATCAGGGATATTACCGATAAGCAGGTGCGTCTGGTGGATGAGTACCAGAGGGCTTGGGAACTTTTAAGGCAGGATGATCATTTCAATGATGGCGAGTTGCAGTATATGGATAAAGTCTATTCCGGGATATTGGATGAGAGCATCAAAAATATTGATCTGATCTTCATGATCCTGGATTCGTTTACGACGCAGATGAGCGATGCAAAAAGGCTAGAACTCATTAATGCAGCGGCCGACCAGATCGATACCAATTACGACGACCTGAAGCTCTTTAATAAGCAAAATATGGTATTGAGCCTCCAGAGGGCTAAATCTATCAACGATATAAATCAGGTTAAACGCTACTACGGGATACCTTAAAATGCTATAAGATGAAAAAGCAATTATTATTATGCTGCCTGCTGACCGGTCTATTATCAGACAGCCTGCAGGCACAGAACAAGCAGGTTAAAGTACTGTTGGAGCAGATAGCTGCCCTGCACATTTATATAGGCTATGTACAGGATGGCTATAGTACGGTTAAAAACGGGCTGGACGTTATCTGCGATTTTAAACGCGGTGAACTCAACCTGCATGCCGGTTATTTCAGCTCCCTGAGGATGGTTAACCCAGCGGTTAAAGAGTACATAAAGGTTGCTGAAATCATCGCCCTAAGGGCTAAAATACTGCAGAGCTCTAACAATACCCGAAATTTATTGCAACAGGATGGTGATTTTTTTAATGGCAATGAGCTGGCATACGTGGGGAAGGTCTACGACAAGCTGCTGGAAGACTGCGAACGTATTCTCAATGATCTGGAAGCAGTAGTTACCGACGGCCAATTGGAAATGAAAGACGATGAGCGCATGGAACGCATTGATATGCTCCATGCGAATATGACGGACAACTATATTTTTTGTAAGCATTTCGGCAATAGCACCAAAGTACTCGCCGTATCGAGGATTAAAGAAAAGATGGATGTACAAAACGCCCGTGCATTGCGCGGCATAAACGACTGAAATTATGAAAAAGCTATGTATACTACTACTGCTGACAATCTCTTTATCCTGCCCAAGTACGGGATATGCACAAGCCCAGGAATTGCAGCAGTTGGCACTTAACATCGAGAAGCTGGCGCAGTTCCGACAGATCCTTAAAGATATGAAAAAAGGTTATGAAATACTGACGAGTGGCTATAACACGGTAAAGGACCTTACGGAAGGGAATTTCAGCCTGCATAAGACATTCCTGGATGCGCTCCTGGAGGTAAGCCCCACGGTGCGGAATTATAAAAAAGTCGCTGAAATCGTAGAATACCAGATACAGTTGGTACATGAATATTCCACAGCGCTCAACCGTTTCAGGGATAGTGGCAATTTTAATGATGAAGAACTAGGCTACCTTGAGCGAATCTATGACAACCTTTTTAACCAAAGCCTTCGTAACCTTGATGAACTTACTGTTGTAATTACTGCCGGGGAACTGCGCATGTCGGACAGTGAACGCCTTGAAGCCATTGATAAAATCCATGCTGATATGCAGGACAAGCTGCTATTCTTAAGGGACTTCAATAATAACACTTCAGTGCTTGCGGTACAGCGCGCCAAAGAGCGCAACGAAGTAAATACAATGCGCAGCATTTACAGGGTAAACAACTAAAACATTACTACTATGAAAAAGATAGCAAGGCTGTAATCCTTACAGCCGCAGGGACGGTACTGCCCTATTCTGCAAACGCTCAAAGCCTTGGAGATGAAATGAACAGCCTTCACGGTGTACTTGAACAACTTTACGATGAGATGATGCCCCTTTGTAGTAACCTGCTGGGTGTTGGACAGGGCATTGCCGGGTTTGCTGCCCTTTGGTATATCGCCTCAAGGGTTTGGCGGCACCTGGCAAGTGCTGAGCCCATAGACTTCTATCCGCTGTTCCGCCCATTTGTTATTGGTTTCTGCATTATGATATTCCCATCCGTACTGGCTATGATCAACGGTATCATGAAGCCGACAGTCACTGCTACCGCAGCCATGGCGGAAGGCTCTAACAAAGCCATAGAAGTATTGCTCCAAAAAAAGGAAGAGGCCATAAAGACAACGGATGTATGGCAGATGTATGTTGGGGAAGACGGTAGCGGTGACGAAGACCGCTGGTACAAGTATACCCATGACGGCGATGACCCCGACGATCAGGGAATTATATCGGGCATTGGGACCTCTATCAAATTCGCTATGGCAAAGGCAGCCTATAACTTCCAGAATTCTGTAAAAGAATGGATGAGTGAAGTACTCAGGGTCTTGTTTGAAGCTGCCTCACTGTGTATCGATACCCTGCGAACCTTCCAGCTTGTAGTACTTTCTATACTGGGCCCCTTGGTATTTGGGCTGTCTGTGTTCGATGGTTTCCAGCATACACTCACTGCCTGGTTGGCACGCTACATCAATATTTACCTATGGCTGCCGGTGGCCAATATCTTCGGCAGCATCATTGGCAAGATACAGGAAAAGATGCTGATGCTCGATATCGAGCAGGTCAATGATTACGGCGACACTTTTTTCAGCAAGACCGATATGGCCTATCTCGCTTTTATGATCATTGGTATCATCGGGTATTTTACGGTGCCCTCGGTTGCCAACTACATTGTCCAGGCCGGCGGCAGCGGCTTAGGCCAAAAAGTAACGAGCCTATTCAATAGCGGCAGCTCTTCGGCTATACACTATGGCACAGCTGGAGGCGGGGCTTTCGCGGAGCGTTTTGGCCGTGGCCTTGTAAATATGGCCCACGCACCCTCAGACATTATGGATGGTTACCAAAACGGCGGGCAGGAAAAGTCCGGCGGCCACCAACACGACAAATTGAAAGGCAACTCATAACCTAAACTACAACCACTATGTTCACTAAAATGAAAAATATAGATACCGCGTTCCGGCATGTGCGGGGTTTTACAATGCTCATCATTGCGGCATGCGTCCTATTGAGTGGCTTTGCACTTTACAAAAGCTTTAGCCTTGTGGCCGGGATGCAGGAAAAAGTATACATCCTTGCCAATGGCAAAGCCCTCGAAGCCTATGCTTCCGATAGGAAAGATAACATACCTGTTGAGGCAAGGGACCATGTAAAAACGTTCCATAAACTTTTTTTTACCCTCGATCCCGATGAAAAGGTCATCCGCTTCAATGTCGCCAAAGCACTCTACCTGGCCGATGACAGCGCAAAGCGGGTTTATGACGACCTGAAAGAGAACGATTATTATTCCGGCATTATTTCAGGAAATGTAAGCCAGACCATTGTGGTGGATAGTGTCCAGGTAAGCATAAACGATTACCCGTACCACTTCAGGTGCTATGCCACACAAAATATTATAAGGACGACAAGTATTGCCCACAGGAGCCTGATCACAGAGGGAAACCTGCGAAACGTTTCACGCAGCGACAACAACCCCCATGGATTTTTGATCGAGCGTTGGAATACCATTGAAAACCGCGATTTAAGTACCGAAAACAGAAAGTAGATTATGAAAGCACTCTTTAAAAAAAACAATGATAAGCCGGGCGAAAATAATGCGCCGGTACCCAATGCTATAGCAAGGCAGTTTGCCAAAGGATATTCATTTGTCCAGATGAAATGGGCAAAATGGATGGCAAGGAAAACCTCTAAATGGTCCAAAAGGAAACTAACCGCAACCCTTGTATTTTTCTGCTTTGTAACAGGGGCCTACAGCACATACTTAATAGTATATAGCCTGCTAACCCATGTCGAAGCAACAAGCTCAATAACTACAACCAAAATTTCGCGGCAGGCTGCTTTGTCTAAAACAAGAGCACATAAAAGCGGGGCTGTTATCACCGATGAGGAAATGGATCGCATCATAGCATTCAGACATTATCTGGACAGCCTTAAAACAACAGCAAGCGGAACTAAAGCGTACGATAGTATTGTACAAAATTGTCCTGGGCTGCTGGATAGCTTAACTATAGTTGAAAATTATTATTACCGAAATCTTAAACATTAATATCATGGAAGAGAAACCTAAATCAGCAAAACTGCTCAGGCAACGTAAGATGCTTTTGGTACTGCCCCTTTTGGTACTGCCTTTTATAACTATGGCATTCTGGGCGTTGGGAGGGGGCAAAATGGATACCGCAAACGCAAATGCGGTGAAGGAAGGATTTAACCTGACCTTGCCGGGCTCCAATCTAAAAGAAGGCACCGCCTTAGACAAGATGAATTATTATGAGCGGGCTGCACTTGATTCCGCTAAACTTGAAGACCTGATAAAAAAAGACCCTAACTATTTATCGAAGGCCACAAAGACAGATGCGGAAAAACCGTTACAGGATACTACGTCCCAGGGAAGTAACGGCAGCTTGAAAACCTCGGGGTACCGCAACCCTAATGAAGAAAAGGTGTACAGGAAATTAGAAGCCCTTCAAAAAGCAATGAACAAGCCGGCAACATCCCCACGTCATAGTGTAGCATCACGATACACAAAGCCCGCTTCTGAGGATGCTGACGGGGATATAGCAAAATTGGAAGCGATGATGCAATCGATGCACCAGCCACAGGGAATCGATCCCGAAATGCAGCAATTAAACGGCATGCTTGAAAATATCCTGGATATCCAACACCCGCAGAGGGCACAGGAAAAATTGAGAAAAGCTTCGGAAGCGCAGCGCGGACAGGTCTTCGCGGTCGGGACCGGTACATCGGAAGAAATTATATCCTCATTGAATATATCCAATAGTAGTCCGGCTTTAGCGTCGGGCCATTCAACACGAAACGGATTTTATTCTATTGAGGAACCTGTTTATGCCGATGTCCTACAAAATGCGGTACAGGCTGTTATCCATGAAACACAAACCGTAGTAAATGGCTCCACGGTAAAACTAAGGTTGGCCTCAGATATTTTCATTAATGGGATTAAAGTCCCAAAAGACAATTTCCTTTTCGGTACTGCTTCCCTTAAAGGTGAAAGGCTTTCTATAACAATAAACAGCCTGCGGTTTAATAATTCACTATTTCCTGTGGAACTCTCGGTGTATGATATGGACGGCATGGAGGGCATTTATATTCCCGGTGCGATCAGCCGCGATGTGGGTAAAGCATCGGCAGATCGGTCAGTACAGACCTTAGGTGTAGCCACCCTCGACGATTCGTGGAGTGCGCAGGCGGCAGGCGCAGGTATCGAAGCTGCCAAAACCCTTTTCAGTAAAAAAATTAAACTGATCAAAGTGGTCGTCAAATCCGGTTACCAGGTGCTGCTGAAAGATGAAAAACAAAAAACTACCCACTAATTTTATTTATAGTATCATGAAAAATATCAAATTAATTATAACAACCTGTTTCCTCCTGCTGATCAGCTTGGCCTACCCGCAGCAAAATATCACGGGTACCGTCATAAAGGCGGACTCTTTGTCAATCACCTGTACAAAGACTACAAGTATCGTGTTCCCCTATGCTATTAAAAGTGTTGACAGGGGCAGCCAGGATATACTGGTCCAGAAAGCTAAAGGCTTTGAAAATGTATTACAGGTAAAAGCAGCAGTGGAATGCTTTAAAGAAACGAACCTGACGGTAATAACCTCCGATGGAAAACTCTATTGTTTCCTGGTCAGCTATAATGAGCAGCCTGAATTTTTTAATATACAAGTCACTAAAGATGAAAATGGAGCCCCCGTAAATGCATTTTCATTTAATGGGGCCAATGCAGAAGAACTTAAACAATTTTCAATATTGGCTTTAGCGCACAGGAAAAAGTTAGGGGGCGTAAAGGATTACCAGAGTACTATCAGGTTCCGTCTTACAGGCTTATTCATTCATGAGGGAATTTTGTATTACAGGATAACGATTAAAAACGACTCCAATATTAACTATGATATTGAGCAACTGCGCTTTTTTATCCGTGACCAAAAAAAGGCAAAAAGGACTGCCTCCCAGGAGATAGAGCTTACACCGGTCTTTGTTGATAGCCCCGTTACACAGGTAAGAGCTAATACAGAAAATACTGTCATCTATGCATTGCCCAAGTTCACCATCCCCGAGAAGAAATACCTGGCTATACAGCTAATGGAAAAGAACGGGGGGCGGCATTTGGAATTGCGTGTGAAAGACAGGACTATTCTTAAATCGGTACTGCTTGAACCTGTAAATGACGGCAGCAATGATCATCAATAGTTACGACACTGACGAACTTTTAAATCGATGACTTCACTGCAGAGCGAAGGGTTCGTGCTGGTGACCTTTCCCACTGATGAGGTGTCGGATGCAAGTAACCTGGCTTATTTTAAAACAGCCTACGAAGCATCAGAGCATTGTTATAAGATGTCTACCGATGTTGACTTTTACAAAAGCCTGCCCCTGCAAAAGTTCATCGAAGATTTAAAGGCAGTAAAACCCTTTGGGATCAATACCAATGTTAACGAAGCCATCGAAATTTCAGGATTGGCAGCGCTGAATATTGAGAATATGAAATATCAAAATACTAATTTAAACAATACGATCATGAACGAGAAAAATTTTGAATACCTGGAAAAACAGGTAAAATTTACAGGATTTGGTGAAGAAATGAAAGATGACCTAAGGGCGAAGATTGAGCAGAAACTGCCGGAATTTACCCTACAGCACACTTCGAAATATGGCCAGGATGCAGCTGTCGCGACCTTGAACTTCAGGAAGTCTGACCAAACCGACATGTATTTCTTTAACTCTTACAAACTAAATGTAGAGAATGAATATTCCAGGGAAAAGACCGAGCAGACCTTTTACATCAATTACGGGAATACCATGACGTTAAAGGAAGCCTATAACCTTATGCAGGGCCGCGCCGTCAATAAAGATCTCATAAATAGAGAAGGCGAGGGATATAATTCTTGGGTCCAAATGGACTTCAAGTCTCCCGACGAGCGGGGTAACTACAAACTGAACCATTTCCACCAGAATTACGGCTATGACCTTGAAGCCGAACTGGCCAAACATCCGATCAGGGAATTATCGGATCAACAGCAAAAAGACCAATTGATCGATTCCTTAAACAGGGGAAACAGGCAGGCAGTTACACTTGAAAAAGATGGCAAGGAAGTTATGCATTTTGTGGAGGCTAACCCACAATTTAAGACAGTGAATGTCTATGACGAACATATGAAGAGGCTTGACAACAGGCAATCTAATGATCAAACGGAGTTGCAGGGTCAGAAATCTTCTGCTATGCAAAGCGCAAAACAGGGACAGGATGCTGAAGATGATGTGGGTGGCAAACCAAAAAGAAAAAGCCAGGCCAACTCTATGAAATAACTACAAGCCACTAAGCCATTGCTGAGTTTTGTTAACGAGATGTTCCCACTCAGAAATGGCTTAGGTTATTAAAATCTGACTACAGTAGAATATCCTGATTTCATGCAAGCTTTATATCCAAATAGGCGGAAAAGAGACCAAATCAATTAACATGTAATGGAATTACAAAAGCCTTTTACAGATTTCTTTGCAGCTATTGATAAAGACTACCGGATCAGTACGACACATATCGGTATCTACGCCGCTCTGTTGCAGTTCTGGATCACAAAAGGGTTTGTATTACCTGTAAGGGCATACAGGTACGAGATAATGGATATTGCTAAGATTTCAGCACCTTACACCTACCACAGGTGTATGAAAGAATTAAGCGATTATGGATATATCGTTTATCTTCCTACACGAAAAAAGAATCAAAGGAGTACAATTTACTTCGCTAATCCTGTTTAGTAAAAGTGTAAAACTTGTTTATGTAACTATTCCATTATTAAAAAAAACTATCATGAGCGACGGTATTACTAAAGACGATCTAAGGCAATTTGGCCTGCTCCTAATGGACAATTTAAGAGCGATGATAGGTACATCAACTGAAAAGGATGATATACACCCCGACTGGTTGAAGAGCAGGGTGGTAAGGAAGCTGATGGATATGTCACCGGGTACATTACAGAACTTAAGGATTACCGGAAAGGTACGGTTTAAAAAAATCCTTGGTTCCTACTACTATAATAAAGAAGATTTAAAAAACCTATTTAATGATGAATAGCAAAATCAACCCAAATAGGATATTTATTTATTTGTCTATAATTGAAAAGGATAGTAGGATAACGGTATGGCATCTAGCGTTACTAATTGCCATTTTTAGATTAGGACACAGGCAAGACCAACATCATATTATTAGAGTAAGCAGGAGTAATTTAATGGCGTTATCTCATATAAATACACTACCGACCTATTACAAATATTTCAAGGAGCTTCAGGCATTCGGCTATATAAAATACACGCCATCCTATGATCCAAGATACAGAAGTGAAATCGAACTGCTCCTAACTTAGTCCTACTGAAATGAGTTGGAATACTAACAACTTTCAAGAAGTATAAAAAAGTCCATTTACAATAGTAAATTGGACTTTTTAAATAGGATATACTTTGAAGATTAAATTTAGTCATTAGTAGTAGCAGGAAATATATTTATATTTCACTATTATACAAGTATTAGTTTAAATGTATGCTTTTCAATAAAATGATATTGAATTGAAACGACGAAGAATAGTGGAAAATTCATTAAGGCGAGGGCTTACGCTGCCAATAGTTTTGCTCCGAATATATAGAAAGTAATAGATAACAT